>Ga0209633_10000295_pt1 | contig 58922 bp, 75 predicted proteins | sample Cruoilmetagenom1_FD_187290 | JGI IMG/M metagenome (GOLD analysis project Ga0209633, IMG submission 187290) | Oil polluted marine microbial communities from Coal Oil Point, Santa Barbara, California, USA - Sample 1 (SPAdes) (version 2) | ecosystem: Environmental > Aquatic > Marine > Oil seeps ... | reverse complement strand
CCGATTGCGTTGGAAGAGCATCTTCGCTTTGCCATCCGCGAGGGCGGTCGCACGGTCGGTGCTGGCGTGGTTGCCGGCATCATCGAATAGGAACCAGCAAAAACCGGCCCCCCAAAAGGGTGCCGGTTTTTCTTGAGGTGCATAAGACATGCAGAGCCAGAACATACGCATCCGGTTGAAAGCGTTCGATCATCGCGTTCTCGATGTGTCGACGAAGGAAATCGTGAATACGGCAAAACGGACCGGTGCGGAGGTGCGCGGACCTATCCCATTGCCCACTCGGATCGAGAAATTCACGGTGAACCGGTCGCCGCATGTCAACAAGAAGAGTCGTGAGCAGTTTGAGATGCGTACGCATAAAAGGCTGCTCGATATTATTGATCCGACGCCGCAGACGGTGGACGCGCTGATGAAGCTCGACCTGGCCGCTGGCGTTGATGTGGAAATCAAACTCTAGCGCCCTTTTGACAGGCGTCATTGGAGAATGAAGCGATGCGCTCAGGCGTCATAGCACGCAAGGTCGGAATGACCCGCCTCTTCACCGAGGCGGGCGAGCATATTCCTGTGACCGTGCTGCAGCTCAATAACTGTCAGGTGCTTGGCCACCGGACTGAAGAAAAGAACGGTTATACCGCCCTGCAATTAGGCGCAGGTACGGCCAAGGTGAAGAATGTATCGCGTGCTCAACGTGGTCATTTTGCCATTGCCAAGGTCGAGCCGAAGCGCCGGGTGGCTGAGTTCCGTGTAAGTCCGGAAAATCTCATCGACATTGGCGCGGAAATTACCGCTGATCATTTCGTCGAAGGCCAATTTGTGGATGCAAGCGGCCTCAGTATCGGCAAGGGCTTTGCCGGTGCAATGAAGCGGCACGGATTTAGTGGTTTGCGCGCCTCTCACGGTGTGTCCATCAGTCACCGCAGCCATGGTTCGACCGGTCAATGTCAGGATCCGGGCAAGGTGTTCAAGGGCAAGAAGATGGCCGGCCACATGGGCAGTGAACGGGTCACGACACTCAACCTCAGAGTGGTCAAGACTGACCCTGAGCGCGGGTTGATCATGGTTCGTGGCGCGGTTCCTGGTGCCAAGGGTGGCTGGATCATGCTGCGCGACGCGATCAAGAAGGCTCTCCCCGACGATGTTCCCACGCCTGGCGCCTTCCGGGGCGGCAACGGCGGTGGCGCAAAGCCCAAGGCTGAGAATGAAGATGACGCTGGCGAAATTCCGGAGGCGGTAGAGGCCACGGAAGCGGCGGAGACGGCGGCTGAAGCGAGCGCCGACGCTCCTGTTGAGGACGCTCAGGCCAAAGATGCCGGGGATGCCAAGGACGGCGGCGACGAGACCAAAGAAGAAGGTCAGGACAAATGAAGGCCGACGTAACCACATTGGAAGCCAAAAAGGCTGGCACCGTCGAATTGTCGGACAGTGTCTTCGGCCTCGAGCCGCGTGCTGATATCCTTCATCGTATGGTGCGTTATCAGCTTGCCAAGCGGCGTTCTGGTACCGTGTCCGTACAGGGCCGGGCTGACGTAACCGGTAGTACAGCAAAGATCATGCGACAAAAAGGTTCCGGACGCGCGCGCCACAGCACACGTAAGGCCAATCTTTTCCGTGGCGGCGGCAAGGCGTTCGGCCCCAAGCCCCGAGACTTTTCGATAAGCCTGCCCAAGAAAGTTCGCGCCCTTGCATTGCGGCATGCGCTTTCAGCCAAGGCGAAGTCCGACGAGATTATCATTATTGAGAAGGCGTCGGTGAAAGACGCCAAGACCGGTGCATTGAGAAAGAAATTCGACAAGCTGGGTCTTGCCTCCGCGTTGATCGTGGACGGAGCCGAGCTGGAGGAAAACTTCTCGCTTGCGGCACGCAACATCGTTGGTGTTGACGTACTGCCGATACAGGGCATCAACGTTTACGACATTTTGCGCCGCGACAAACTGGTGCTGACCAAGGCGGCGCTCGAAGCATTGGAGGCGCGTTTCAAATGAACCGGCTCAAGGCATATGACGTGATTGTCAGCCCATCCATCACAGAGAAATCGACGATGGTGTCGGAGCACAACCAGGTGGTTTTCAATGTGCGCCGCAAGGCAACGAAGCCGGAAATCCGCGCCGCTGTCGAGCAGCTGTTTAATGTGAAAGTCAAAGCGGTCAATACCCTGAACCGCAAAGGCAAGATCAAACGGTTCAAAGGCGTTCTGGGCAAGCGCTCGGATATCAAGAAGGCCATTGTAACGCTCGAAGATGGCCAGAGCATCGACGTAACGACCGGACTTTAGGCAAGAGTTATCCCATGGCACTGAAAACATTCAAACCCATCACGCCCGGTCTGCGAAGCCTTGTTCTGGTCGACCGCAGCCATCTTTGGAAGGGCAAGCCGGTCAAGGGCCTGACAGAGGGGCTGACCCAAAAAGGCGGCCGCAACAATGCCGGCCGTATCACCGCGCGCCGGCGTGGCGGCGGACATAAGCGGCTCTATCGTGTGGTCGACTTCAAGCGAACGAAAGTCGACATGGAGGCAACCATTGAGCGGATCGAATATGATCCGAACCGGTCGGCCTTCATCGCGTTGCTGCGTTATGAAGATGGAACCCAGAACTACATTCTGGCGCCGCAGCGCGTATCCGTGGGCGACAAGGTCATTTCCGGTGAGCAGGTCGACGTCAAGCCTGGCAATGCCATGCCGCTCGCCAATACGCCCATCGGGACGATTGTGCACAATGTCGAGATGAAGCGCGGCAAGGGCGGACAGATCGCCCGCGCAGCCGGAACGTTTGTACAGCTTGTGGGCCGCGACTCGGGTTATGCCATTTTGCGCCTCAAATCAGGCGAAACACGCATGGTGCGGGCGGAGTGTATGGCGACAGTCGGTGCGGTTTCCAATCCTGACAACTCCAATATCAAACTCGGGAAGGCGGGACGCAAACGCTGGATGGGCAAACGCCCGTCAGTGCGCGGTGTCGCCATGAACCCGGTCGATCATCCGCATGGCGGTGGTGAGGGACGCACGTCGGGTGGACGCCACCCGGTGACGCCCTGGGGTAAACCCACCAAGGGCAAGCGTACCCGCTCAAACCGCCGTACCGACAAATACATAATCCGCAGCCGGCATCTGCGGAAGAAGAGATAGGAGTTCGCCAGTGTCACGTTCGGTTTGGAAAGGTCCGTTTGTGGACGGATATCTGCTCAAGAAGGCAGAGACGGCGCGCGCAAGCGCCTCCAACGCGGTTATCAAGATATGGAGCCGGCGTTCGACGGTTCTGCCCCAGTTCGTCGGACTGACATTCGGTGTGCATAACGGGCAAAAACACATTCCGGTGCTGGTTACCGAAGACATGGTTGGTCACAAGTTCGGCGAGTTTGCGCCGACCCGGACCTACTTTGGTCACACCGCCGACAGGAAGGCCAGAAGGACTTGACGGATGGGTAAAACCAAACGCGAACGCGTATTGCCAGAGAATGAAGCGAAAGCGGTCACGCGTCTGATGCGGGTGTCGCCGCAAAAGCTCAATCTCGTCGCGCAGCTTATTCGCGGCAAGAAGGTGGAAACAGCACTTGCTGATCTCACTTTTTCTCGCCGTCGGATTGCCGATGAGGTGAAGAAAACGCTGCAGTCGGCAATCGCGAATGCTGAGAATAACCATGATCTGGACGTGGACTCGCTTGTCGTTGCACAAGCATTTGTCGGCAAGAATCTGGTGATGAAACGCTGGAAACCACGTGCCCGCGGCCGGGTTGGACGCATCTTGAAACCGTTTTCGCAGCTGACCGTTGTGGTCAGACAAGTTGAGGAGACCGCCTAAAATGGGTCAAAAGGTAAATCCGATCGGCCTGAGGCTGGGCATCAACCGAACCTGGGATTCGCGCTGGTACGCGGACAAGGGGGAGTATGGAAAGCTCCTGCACGAGGACATCAAGATCCGCGATCATGTGCTCAATTCGCGCAGTCAGGCGGGAATTTCGAGGGTCATCATCGAGCGGCCTCACAAAAAGTGCCGCATTTCCGTGCATACCGCGCGCCCGGGTATTCTGATCGGCAAGAAGGGTACGGACATCGAGAAACTGCGCCTGGAGCTGTCTTCGATGACGGAATCCGATGTGCAGTTGAATATTGTTGAAGTTCGCAAGCCTGAAATCGACGCTACCCTGATTGCTGAAGGTATCGCTCAGCAGTTGGAGCGCCGGGTCGCATTTCGCCGGGCTATGAAGCGCGCCGTCCAGTCAGCCATGCGTCTTGGGGCGCTTGGTATCCGGATCAATTGCGCAGGCCGTCTCGGCGGGGCGGAGATTGCGCGTATGGAATGGTACCGGGAAGGGCGCGTTCCGCTTCATACGCTGCGTGCGGACATTGATTATGGCACTGCATTGGGCCGGACCGCTTACGGCATCATCGGCATCAAGGTCTGGGTCTTCAAGGGTGAGATCATGGAGCACGATCCGATGGCGCAGGAACGCCGTACGATCGATGCGCAGGAAAGCGGACGGATGCGCGGCGAAGGCGCAGGCGGCAAGGGACCAGCCAAGGCACCAGCCAAGGCATCAGCCTAAGGGCGTGTTGAGCAAGAGGATTTGAACAATGCTGCAACCGAAGCGGACAAAGTTTCGCAAGATGCAGAAAGGCCGTATCAAGGGCGTCGCCAAGGGTGGCTGGTCGCTGAACTTTGGCTCATTCGGGCTGAAAGCTCAGGTTCCATCACGGGTGACCGCGCGTCAGATCGAGGCTGCGCGACGGGCGATGACCAGGCATATGAAGCGTGCGGGTCGCGTGTGGATTCGTATTTTCCCCGACGTGCCCGTGTCGAAGAAACCGACCGAAGTTCGCATGGGCAAGGGCAAAGGCGCACCGGAATTCTGGTGCGCGAAGGTCAAGCCGGGGCGGATCATGTTCGAAATCGATGGCGTTACCGAGCCAGTGGCGCGAGAGGCGCTGCGTTTAGGAGCGGCAAAATTGCCGCTTAAAACCAAGATCGTGGCTCGTTTGACCGACGCATAGAGCGTTCGGGTGAGGTAGAGACAATGAAGGCGAGTGACTTGCAGGCAATGACGCCAGACCAGCTTGATGATGAGCTGGAGCAACTGAAGAAAGAGCAGTTCAATCTGCGCTTTCAGACGGCGAGCGGCCAGCTTGAGAATACAGCACGGATACGTCAGGTCCGCCGCGATATCGCGCGGATCAGAACCATCGGTCATGCAAAACGGGCCGAGGCAGCCAACGCAGCCTCGAAAGGATAACGACCCATGCCAAAGCGAATTCTTCAAGGAACCGTCGTCAGTGACGCCAACGACAAGACGATCGTGGTGCGCGTCGAACGACGCTTCACACACCCGCTCTACAAAAAAACGGTGCGGCGCAGCAAAAAATATCATGCCCATGACGAGGCGAATTCAGCCAAGTCGGGTGATCAGGTCCGAATTCAGGAGTGTCCGCCCATATCGAAGAACAAGCGCTGGACGCTTGTGGCGGGCTGACGGAACAGAGCAATAAAATGCCGAATGTGCGAAATGCGCATCGGGCGAATGATGTTGGCGGAACGCCAAAGGAATAAAGGGCAAGTGCCATGATACAGATGCAGACCAATCTCGATGTCGCCGATAATTCAGGCGCCCGTCGAGTTCAGTGCATCAAGGTGTTGGGCGGTTCGAAGCGCAAATACGCCTCGATCGGGGACACCATTGTTGTCTCCGTCAAGGAAGCGATCCCGCGTGGTCGCGTGAAAAAGGGCGATGTGTTGCGCGCCGTGGTGGTGCGGACTGCAAAAGGTGTGCGGCGTCAGGACGGCAGCCTTATTCGGTTCGATCGCAATGCGGCAGTACTGGTGAACCCCCAGGGCGAACCGATCGGCACACGCATCTTTGGACCCGTTACTCGTGAGTTGCGCGCGCGCAAGCAGATGAAGATCGTGTCGTTGGCGCCGGAGGTTTTGTGAGCATGGCTAAGCTGAAGATCAGAAAAGGCGACCATGTGGTGGTCGTCGCCGGTAAGGACAAGAACAAGAACGGCGAAGTTCTGAAGATGATGCCCAAGGAGAATCGCGCCCTGGTGCGGGGCGTGAATATGGTGAAGAAGCATCAACGCCAGACACCGCAGCAGGAAGGTGGAATCGTCACCCGTGAAGCGCCGGTGCATATTTCGAATTTGGCGTTGGAGGACCCGAAGGACGGCAAGCCGACTCGGGTCGGATACAAGGTTTTGAAGGATGGCAGGAAAGTGCGTTTTGCGAAACGTTCCGGGGAGGTGATCGATGGCTGATCGATACACGCCGCGCCTCAAGCAGCATTACGATGAAGCACTGCGCGAGGAACTGACCAAGGAATTCGGTTACGCGAACCCGATGCAGGTGCCGCGGCTCGACAAGGTCGTGCTCAATATGGGCATCGGTGAAGGTGTGGCCGACTCAAAGAAAGTGCAGACAGCAGCCGACGATCTGGCGCTGATTGCGGGTCAAAAGCCGGTCATTGCCAAGGCACGCAAGTCAATCGCGACATACAAGTTGCGCGAAGGAATGCCCGTCGGCGTCAAGGTTACGCTGCGGAAAAACCAAATGTATGACTTCGTAGACCGGCTGGTCACCATCGCGCTCCCGCGCGTTCGTGACTTCCGCGGTTTGAGTCCCAAGAGTTTCGATGGGCGCGGAAATTTCGCGCTCGGCATCAAGGAGCACATCGTGTTTCCCGAGATCGACTATGACAAGGTCTCGGACATCTGGGGCATGGACGTCATCGTTTGCACCACCGCGCCGACAGATGACGAAGCGCGATCGCTGCTGAAAGGTTTCAATTTCCCGTTCCGGACCTAGCGACGAACGAGGCGGGTCTGGACGCAAGGAGACGAAAGAATGGCCAAGAAAAGCTCTGTTGAGCGCAACTCAAAAAGACGCAGAATGGCGGCGAAATTCGGAAGCCGCCGGGAACGTCTGAAAGAAATTGCGAGTGATCGCGATCTTCCTGCTGAAGATCGTTTTGCCGCGCGCCTGAAGCTTGCGGAACTGCCGCGCAACTCGTCGACGGTGCGCATTCGCAATCGCTGCGAAGTAACGGGCCGCCCGCGCGGATTTTACCGCAAGTTGAAGATGTCCCGTATTTCGCTGCGTGAATTGGCCTCTCAGGGTTTGATACCCGGAATGATCAAGTCGAGCTGGTAGGAGATCGCGTCCCATGACGATGACTGACCCACTTGGGGATATGCTGACCCGGATCCGTAATGCACAAATGCGGGCCAAGTCCAAGGTCGCGACGCCAGCTTCCAGGCTGCGGGGTAACGTCCTCGACGTCCTGCAGGAAGAAGGCTTTATCCGTGGTTACACGCAGATAGAGTATCAGGGCGGCAAAGCGGAATTCGAGATCGAGCTGAAGTACTATGACGGCAGACCCGTGATTAAGGAATTACAGCGCGTGTCGACCCCGGGCCGACGCGTCTATTCCTCGGTTCGAAATCTGCCGACGATTGCGAACGGCCTTGGTCTCACAATTTTGTCCACGCCAAAAGGCGTGATGTCGGATGCGAAGGCGCGCGCGGAAAACGTGGGCGGTGAGGTTTTATGCAGCGTATTCTAGCCATACTCGGCAAGTCTGCGCGCTTCGAGAAAGCAAAGGGTTAGTCATGTCTCGGACTGGAGCTAGAGCGGTCCCCGTACCGGACGGCGTCAATGCGAACATTGACGGCCAACGCGTGTCCATCAAGGGGCCGAAAGGCGAGCTGTCCGCCGTCCTTGTGGACGACGTAGAGCTTAAAATGACTGATGACGGGATCAAGCTGACCCCGCGCGGTGAGACCAAACGCATCAGATCGATGTGGGGCATGTCGCGTACTCAGGTCGCCAATCTGATTGAAGGCGTATCAAACGGCTTCGAGAAGAAGCTGGAAATCGTTGGTGTCGGTTATCGTGCACAGATGCAGGGCAAGACGTTGCAACTTCAGCTCGGGCTGAGCCATGACGTCAAATATCCTATTCCCGAAGGGATTAATGTCGCCTGTCCGTCACAAACCGAGATTGTCATTTCCGGGATCGACAAACAGAAAGTCGGGCAGGTTGCGGCGGAAATTCGCCGCTTCAGACCGCCGGAACCCTATAAGGGCAAAGGCATCCGGTATGCGGGTGAGTATATCTTCCGCAAAGAAGGCAAGAAGAAATAGCGGAGCTGGAGATGAGCGAGTCCAGAAAAAATACGGTGCGACGCACCAACAGGGTCAGGCTTGCGCTGCGGCGTGTATCGCGAGGGCGGCCGCGTCTGTCGGTGTTCCGCTCCTCCAAGCACATCTATGCGCAGGTGATCGATGATGCGCAGGGCAAAACACTCGCCTCCGCCTCATCCATGGAAAAGGATTTACGGAAATCCATGCCCAAGGGATCTGATGTCAGCGCTGCAGAGGCGATCGGCAAACTGATTGCGGAGCGCGCTGTGAAAGCCGGGGTCAAGGACGTGGTTTTTGATCGCGGCGGGTATATCTATCATGGCCGGGTCAAAGCCCTGGCGGAAGGCGCGCGCGAAGGCGGGCTGAATTTTTAGAGAGATCGGTTAGAGAAAAAGGAACACTCAAAGTGGGACGCAAGCCGGGACATTCACGAGGCCGTCAGCACGGTCGCGAAGAACGCGACAGCGAATTCGTCGACAAGCTGGTCCATATCAACCGTGTCGCCAAGGTCGTCAAAGGCGGACGGCGGTTCGGCTTTGCCGCACTCGTGGTCGTGGGAGACCAAAAGGGGCGGGTTGGCTTCGGTAAGGGCAAGGCGCGCGAAGTGCCGGAAGCAATCCGCAAGGCAGCAGATGCGGCAAAGAACAACCTTATTCGGGTACCATTGCGCGAAGGCCGCACGCTGCATCACGACGTGTATGGTCGTCATGGAGCAGGCAAGATCATTCTCAGGGCGGCGCCTCCTGGTACCGGTATCATTGCCGGCGGTCCAATCCGTGCGGTGTTCGAGACGCTTGGCGTTCAGGATGTGGTTGCAAAATCGCTCGGCAGTTCCAACCCTTACAATATGGTCCGCGCCGCATTTGCGGCCCTGAAGGATCAGGACAGCCCACGTGGTGTCGCGGCGAGACGTGGCAAGAAAGCCAGTGAAATCGTTGCGCGCCGCCGTGATGGCATTGATTCACCCGAAGCAGCAGAAGCTTAGAGCTGCGGGTGGAATAGACAGAATTAAGGACTGGGAACGATGGCAGAAAATAAGTCCGGAAAGACCGTAACGGTTGAGCAGATCGGGAGTCCGATCCGCCGGCCGAAAGACCAGCGAGCGACTCTGGTTGGTCTTGGCCTGAACAAGGTTGGCCGGCGGCGCACGCTGAGCGATACGCCGGCAGTGCGTGGTATGATCGGCAAGGTCCATCACCTCGTTCGCGTCATCGACGAATAGGCTTAAGGATTTAGCTCCATGCGATTGAATGAACTCAGAGATAATCCCGGCGCAACGCAGACCCGAAAACGGGTTGGCCGCGGCATCGGCTCCGGCAAGGGCAAGACGGCCGGGCGAGGGCATAAGGGTCAGAAATCCCGCTCGGGTGTAGCCATTAAAGGTTTTGAAGGCGGGCAGATGCCTATTCACCGCCGCCTGCCGAAGCGCGGCTTCAACAATATCTTTTCCAAGGACTTCAACGAGGTCAATGTTGGCCGCTTGCAGGCAGCCATCGACAAGAAGACTCTGGACCCCAAGAAGCCGGTTACCGTCGAGGCGCTTGCCGCTGCCGGCATCATCCGGCGCGTCAGGGACGGCGTTCGGCTGCTTGGTCAAGGAGAATTGAAGACAAAGTTGACCATCGAGGTTACGGGTGCGTCAGCGGGTGCCGTGAAGGCTGTTGAGAAAGCCGGCGGTTCAGTTGCAATCGTTGAAATGCCTAATCGCGAGCCCAAACCTAAGCCCCCGGAAAGCAAAGCAAAACCAGCTGCCGCCGCGGATAAGGGCGCGGCATCACCTGAGGAGAAGCCTGCGGCTGCAAAAGCAAAGCCGGCGGAAGAAACCAAAGCCAAATCAGCGAGCAGTAAGACGGCGGCCAAAAAGCCGGCTAAATCTTCGGCAAAATCGTCCGCCAAGACGACGAAGAAGGACTCCTAACCCCAGTGCGGATCAGGTCATAAGGTTCTAACCCAGACCACATCCGCAGGAGCGCACACATGGCATCTGCTGCAGAACAACTGGTTTCCAATCTGAACTTCTCCGCCTTTTCAAAGGCGACGGAGCTCAAGCAACGAATCTGGTTCACGCTAGGCGCTTTGCTGATCTATCGACTCGGCACCTATATCCCGATTCCCGGGATCGACCCGCAGGCGCTCGCTGACATTTTCCGTCAGCAGCAGGGCGGGATCCTGGGCATGTTCAACATGTTTGCCGGGGGTGCAGTCGGACGAATGGCGATTTTCGCCCTCAACATCATGCCCTACATCTCGGCATCGATCATCATTCAGCTGCTGACGACCGTGTCGCCTCATCTTGAACAGCTGAAGAAGGAAGGTGAGCAGGGGCGCAAGCAGATAAATCAGTATACCCGTTACGGTACGGTCTTCCTTGCGACGCTGCAGGGCTACGGCATTGCCGTGGGGCTCGAGGGCGCTGGAAATATTGTCACGGATCCGGGGCTGTTTTTCCGGATAACGACCGTGATCACGCTGGTTGGCGGTACGGTATTTCTGATGTGGCTCGGCGAACAGATCACCGCGCGCGGCGTAGGCAACGGCATTTCGCTGATCATCTTCGCTGGAATTGTTGCGGAACTCCCCTCGGCTATTGTGGGGACCTTCGAACTGGGCCGGCAGGGTGCGCTTTCAACCCCATTGATCCTGGGTATTCTGGTGATGGCAGTTCTGGTTATTGCATTCATCGTGTTCATGGAGCGCGCACAGCGGCGTCTGCTAGTGCAGTATCCAAAACGACAGATGGGCAATCGGATGTTTCAGGGCGATTCCTCGCATCTGCCGCTCAAGCTCAATACTGCCGGTGTTATCCCGCCGATCTTTGCGTCGTCCCTGCTATTGCTGCCGGTAACGATTGCGAACTTTTCCGCGGGCCAAGGCCCCGATTGGCTCACTTCCATCACGGCTCTGGTGGGCCACGGCCAACCGCTCTACATCGTGCTGTATGTGGCAATGATCGTGTTTTTTGCCTTTTTCTACACCGCGGTCGTGTTTAATCCGGCGGATACAGCCGACAATTTGAAGAAGTATGGCGGGTTTATTCCCGGTATTCGCCCTGGTGAGCGAACGGCTGAATACATCGATTATGTTCTCACCCGGATCACGGTGGTTGGCGCGGCCTATCTGGCTATCGTGTGCGTCATTCCGGAGATGCTCATATCCTATGCTGCTGTACCGTTCTATTTCGGCGGAACGTCGCTGCTGATCGTCGTTTCTGTGACGATGGATACGGTTGCACAGGTCCAGAGCCATCTGCTCGCCCATCAATATGAAGGGTTGATCAAGAAGTCCAAGCTGGGGGGCAAGCGGCGCGGATGAACTTTATCGTCTTCGGACCGCCGGGTGCCGGCAAGGGTACCCAGGCAAGGATACTTGGAGAGGCGCGCGGGCTGGTTCAGCTGTCAACAGGCGATATGCTGCGTGCGGCCGTAGCCGCAGGTACAGACATCGGCAAACAGGCGAAGGACATTATAGAGAAGGGTAATCTGGTCTCAGACGATCTTGTCATCAGTATCATTTCCGACCGCATCGATGAGCCCGATTGCGCCGACGGATTTATCCTCGACGGATTTCCGCGCACGGTGGCCCAGGCTGAAGCGCTGGATGTGCTTTTGAAGGAAAAGGCTAAGACGCTGGATGCCGTTATTGAGATCAAGGTTGATGACGAGCTTTTGGTGGAGCGGATCACTGGACGGTTTACCTGCGCCAAGTGTGGCGAGGGTTATCACGACACGTTTCATCGTCCGATGAAGGACGGTATTTGCGACAAATGCGGCGGCACCGAGTTTAGCCGGCGCAAGGATGACAATGAAGAGACTGTACGGAGCCGCCTTGAGGCATACCACGAGCAGACGTCGCCGCTTGTGGGATATTACGGCGGAACAGGCAGAATGAAATCGGTTGATGGAGCGCAAGATATCAGTTCCGTCAAAAAACAAATCGAGGAGGCGCTGGCGGGACTGTAAAACGGAAGCAATGCAAATGATTTCAGCCGTTTACGGGTTGACGAAATCGGCGGGAATCCGGTAGAAAACGTCAATCTTGTACTGGAAAAACAAATCGGACCCGGGGAATGTGGCAGCTCCCGGCAGCCGGATTGTTGCGTTTGGTGAATTAACGTTCCGTTTCAACAGCTTAGATCCGTCGCGCACAGCGTCCACGGGAGATTGAACAGTGGCCCGAATTGCAGGTGTAAACATCCCGACCAACAAGCGTGTCGAGATTGCACTGACTTACATTCACGGTATTGGCCGTCACTACGCGAAGGAAATCTGCTCAAAGGCATCGATTCCCTTCGAGCGGCGCGTCAATGAGCTTTCTGAGCAGGAAGTAATTCAGATCCGCGAACTGATCGACCACGACTATATGGTCGAAGGGGACTTGCGGCGCGACGTTGCGATGAACATCAAGCGATTGATGGATCTGGGTTGCTATCGGGGGCTTCGCCATCGCCGTGGCCTGCCGGTTAGGGGCCAGCGTACCCATACCAACGCTCGTACCCGCAAGGGTCCTGCCAAACCGATCTCGGGCAGGAAGAAATAGTTAGAGGATTGATCCGCCCCGTATTGCGCATGGAAATGGCGCGATGTCGGGAATAGGCGAGAGGCTTGAGAATGGCTAAGGAAACCCGCGTCAAGCGCCGGGAGAAAAAGAACATCACCTCTGGCGTGGCGCATGTCAGTGCGACGTTCAACAACACCATGATCACGATTACCGATGCGCAGGGGAATGCGATTTCCTGGTCCTCGGCAGGTGCTCAGGGGTTCAAGGGGTCGCGCAAATCCACACCATTTGCCGCGCAGATGGCGGCGGAGGATGCTGCCAAAAAGGCGATGGAACACGGCATGAAGAATCTGGAGGTCGAGGTGCGCGGTCCCGGTTCGGGCCGGGAGTCGGCGCTTCGTGCCCTGCAAGCGGCAGGTTTCACGATCACGTCGATCCGCGACGTCACGCCTATCCCGCACAATGGATGCAGGCCGCGCAAGCGGCGCCGCGTCTAAAGCGTATTTTAGTGCCGCTCAACTGACCTGTTGCGGCAACTCGTTGATCGATTGCGTTTCAAAGCCCGCCTTCCCGGCGCTGGAATGCAGAAAACAAAAAGGGTGCTTAGGTGCTTCAGAAAAACTGGCAAGATCTGATTAAGCCTACAAAGCTGAACATCACTGCGGGTCGCGATCCACAGCGTACAGCCGTTGTTATCGCCGAGCCGCTCGAGCGGGGCTTTGGTTTGACGCTTGGAAACTCGCTGCGGCGGGTGTTGCTGTCCTCGTTGCAGGGGGCGGCGATCACGTCCGTTCAGATTGACGGCGTTTTGCACGAATTCTCCTCTATCGCGGGTGTACGCGAAGACGTGACGAACATCGTGCTCAACATCAAGGAAATCGCACTTCGGCAGCATGCTGAAGGACCCCGGCGCCTTGTTCTGAAAAAGGAAGGTCCAAGCGTCGCAACGGCTGGCGACATTGAGGGTACCGCGGATGTGGATATCCTGAACCCGGATCATGTGATCTGCACGCTCGACGAAGGTGCATCGATCCGTATGGAGTTTGTCACCGATATCGGCAAGGGTTATGTCGCAGCTGACCGCAATCGGCCGGACGATGCACCAATTGGTCTTATTCCCGTCGACAGCCTGTTCAGTCCGGTGACCAAGGTGTCTTATCGGGTCGAGAATACCCGTGAAGGGCAAATCCTCGATTACGACAAGCTGATCATGGATGTTGAAACCGATGGCTCGGTTACACCGGACGACTCCGTGGCGCTCGCCGCACGCATTCTGCAGGATCAGCTCGGCATCTTCGTGAATTTCGAGGAACCCGAGAAGGAGACTGTCGAGGAACGCCAACCGGAATTGGAATTCAGTGCTGCCCTTCTCAAGAAGGTGGACGAATTGGAACTTTCGGTCCGGTCCGCAAACTGCCTGAAGAACGACAATATCGTTTACATTGGCGATCTGATCCAGAAGACGGAAGCGGAAATGCTTCGGACACCGAACTTCGGACGAAAATCGCTGAACGAAATCAAGGAAGTGCTCGCTGGGATGGGGCTGCACCTCGGCATGGAAGTGCCGAACTGGCCGCCTGAAAACATCGAGGAACTGGCGAAGCGTTTTGAGGATCATTACTAAATAACACAGACGTTTCGTCAGAAGCGTTCGCGGAAGAGAGTAGAGAAATGCGTCATCGTCGAGCCGGCCGCCGGCTGAACCGGACAGCAAGTCATCGTCGAGCCCTGTTTGCGAACATGGCCGCGGCGCTGATCAAGCACGAGCAGATCGTGACAACGTTGCCGAAGGCAAAAGAGTTACGGCGCTTCGCGGATCGTATGATCACACTGGCCAAGCGCGGCAATCTTCATTCACGCCGTCTCGCAGTCGCGCGCATTCGCGATGAGGCGATGGTCAAGAAACTGTTCGACATCCTGGGACCGCGCTACAAGGAGCGGTCAGGTGGTTACACCCGTGTGCTGAAGGCGGGATATCGTTACGGCGACTCCGCGCCCATGGCGGTGATCGAATTGGTTGACCGCGACCTTGATGCCAAGGGTCAGGATTCAGGTCCAACGCAATTTACGGACGAGGACGATGATGCTGGTGAGCAAGCAGCCGCGTAACAGCATAAAACCAGTAAGTATTTGTATGGGGCGGCGTCAGGGCCGCCCTTTTTTGTCTGAACCGGTCTGGTCAGGTAAACGTGTTGTGGCGTCTACATCTTTGAAGCGTCACGCCGAAAGCCATATGATCGCAGCAGACAAAACGAGGACGGAAAATTGAACACACTCTCGATCAGAGCTTTTTCCGCAATTGCAGCTCTCATACTTCTCGCTGGAATGTCGCTTGCCGACCTTGCAGAGGCACAGCAGCGGCAAGTGCCGTCAGGTCAGGCGCAGGTCAAGCTCTCCTACGCCCCTGTGGTCAAGCGCGCTGCACCCGCCGTGGTCAATGTGTACGTCCGCCGAAAAGTGCGGGTGCGGTCTTCGCCATTCGCCAATGATCCTTTTTTCAGCCGTTTCTTCGGCGGCGGGTTCGGGATGCCGCGCGAGCGTGTCCAAAGCTCTCTTGGCTCCGGCGTGATCGTCAGCCCCGATGGTGTCATCGTCACCAACCATCACGTGATCAAGGCGCGGGGCGAGGCCAAGATCAAGGTTGCATTGGCAGACAAACGCGAATTTCCAGCGCGGGTCATTTTGAAAGATGAACGCACCGACTTGGCCGTGCTCAGGCTCGATGCGCCGGGCGTTACCTTTCCATATCTGAAGTTTGAGGATTCTGAAGGGTTGGAAGTCGGCGATATCGTGCTTGCAATAGGCAATCCCTTCGGCGTTGGCCAGACGGTCACAAGCGGCATCGTCTCGGCATTGGCCCGCACCCAGGTCGGCGTGGCTGACTACAAATTCTTCATTCAAACCGATGCGGCAATCAATCCTGGCAATTCGGGCGGCGCGCTTGTCGATATGGCCGGCCGGCTCGTAGGGGTGAACACCGCGATCTATTCGCGCAGCGGCGGGTCATTGGGCATCGGCTTCGCAATTCCGTCGAACATGGTCCGTCAGGTTGTGGTCTCCGCATTGCGCGGCAAGAGCGTCAAGCGTCCATGGTTCGGGGCCAAGTTGCAAAAGGTCACGCCTGACATTGCGGAGTCCCTCGGGCTCGACAGGCCGGCCGGCGCATTGGTGCAGCAGGTCCACAAGAGCAGCCCGGCGCACAAGGCAAAACTGCGCCCGGGAGATGTCATCGTTCAGGTCAGCGAAAAGAGCGTGGCTGACCCCGAAGCATTCCGCTACCGGTTCTCGACAAGGCCGCTTGGTGGCTCCGTACCGCTTCTCGTGATGCGGGAAGGCGGCAAGATTTCGGTAACCGTATCGCTTGAAGAGGCACCGGAGACGCCGCCGCGAAATGAGACGGAGGTGGACGGGCGAAACCCCTTTGCCGGGGCACGAGTTGCCAACCTGTCGCCAGCGCTGACGGAAGAATTGTCGATCGATGAGGAAGCCTATGGTGTGATTGTACTCGATGTGCGGCGCGGCACTCCGGCGAGCAACACGCGGTTCCTGCGGCCCCGGGACATCATCGTGGCGCTCAACGGAAAACGCATCAAGTCTGTCTCCCAGTTCTCGGAGGTTGTGAAGCATAGTGCCCGGCAGTGGCGGGTTAGCCTCAAGCGCAACGGGCGCATACTCAACGTCGTAATCGGCGGATGAGAACGGTAGGGGGCTGAAAATGCGCGCTCCAAAAACAGCGTCCCTTTTCGAGGCCGGCGGACTTGCGGATGCCGCTCCGCGGCCACTTGCGGACAGGCTGCGGCCCGGATCGCTCAAGGACGTCGTCGGGCAGGACCATCTGTTGGGGCCGGTGGGCATTCTCACGCGAATGATCGACGCGGGACGTCTGACATCAATCGTATTTTGGGGGCCTCCAGGTTCAGGCAAGACGACGATCGCCCGATTGCTCGCGGAACATACGCAACATCATTTCGAACAGCTTTCAGCCATTCACACTGGCGTGCAGGATTTGCGCAAGGTGTTCGAGGGCGCGCGCGCACGCAGAAGCGATGGCGTCGGCACCGTGTTGTTCATTGATGAGGTTCATCGCTTCAACCGCGCGCAGCAGGACTCGTTTTTGCCGGTTATGGAGGACGGGACGATCGTTCTCGTCGGGGCGACCACGGAAAACCCCTCGTTTGAGTTGAATTCGGCACTCTTGTCCCGCGCTAGTGTTCTTACGTTGAACCGGCTGGAGGATGAGGCTCTGGAGGTGCTGCTCACCCGTGCTGAGGCGGAGGAGGGACGCGCGCTGCCGCTCGAAGACAAGGCACGTGAAGCTCTCAAAAACATGGCTGATGGTGATGGCCGCAGCCTGCTCAACATGACGGAAGAGATTTTCCTCGCAACACAGCCGAACGCATCGGCTCTTGATCTCGCTGCTATGACCGCGCTGGTTCAGCGACGGGCACCGCTCTACGACAAGGGACAAGACGGTCACTACAATCTCATCAGCGCGCTGCACAAATCCGTGCGCGGTTCTGATCCGGATGCGGCGCTCTACTGGCTAGCGCGCATGCTGGCCGGCGGTGAGGACCCGCTCTACATCGGCCGCCGCCTCGTGCGAATGGCGGTCGAGGACATTGGCATGGCGGATCCGCAGGCCCTTGTTCACGCAAATGCGGCGAAAGACGCCTACCATTTTCTTGGCAGCCCCGAAGGTGAATTGGCGCTTGCGCAAACGGCCGTCTATCTCGCGATGGCTCCGAAATCCAATGCCTCTTATGTGGCATTCAAGGCAGCATCGCGCATGGCGCGTGAAGAAGGATCTCTGCCGCCACCCAAACATATCCTGAATGCACCCACTGATCTGATGAAGCAGCAAGGATACGGCGCCGGGTATGAGTATGATCATGACGCGCAGGCCGGTGTCTCCGGTCAGAATTATTTCCCGGACGGCGCGGCGCGCCAGGATTTCTACCAACCTACCGACAGGGGGCTTGAACGCGAAATCTCCGAACGGCTGACGGCATGGCGGAAGTTGCGGGCCACGCGAGGGCAGGGCGCATGAAAACGGTTTTGATGGTCGCACTCGGCGGAGCGACTGGTGCGGTTGCGCGCTATCTTGTTGGCGTCGGAGCGACACGTTTCATTGGTGCAGGTTTCCCCTGGGGAACACTGATTGTGAATATAGTTGGCTCGTTCATAATGGGTGCCCTCATAGCAGCTCTTGCCCTGCGCTACTCCGTATCAAATGAAATGCGTGCGTTCCTGGCTGTGGGGATCCTCGGTGGTTTCACGACTTTTTCCGCCTTTTCGCTGGACTTCGCCGTCCTGATGGAGCGGAAAGACTTCGGGCTCGCAATGCTCTATCTCGGTTCGTCGGTAGGATTGTCCATTCTCGCACTCTTTGCCGGACTGAGCGTCGCGCGGACTGTGTTCCAATGAGCAACGTCAATCTGGTGGAAGTGTCCTCAGGCGACGCTGGTATGCGGCTGGACCGCTGGTTCCGTACGCACTATCCCGCTCTCAAACACGGTCAGCTTCAAAAATTGCTGCGTACCGGGCAGATCAGGGTAGATGGCGGACGCGCCAAGGCCAATGCACGACTTGAGGAGGGGCAGACGGTTCGCGTGCCACCGATGGATCGTGCGACGGCGAAGGCTGAAACCTCTGCAGCTGGCATCTCGCTGGATGACGCGCGGTTCGTCCAGAGCCTCGTCATCCACAAGGATGACCGTGTCCTGGCCATCAACAAACCGCCGGGCCTTGCGGTTCAGGGTGGGACCAAGACGCGACGTCATCTCGACGCGCTTCTCGACGGCTTGAAATTCAAGGAGAGCGAGCGGCCTCGCCTTGTCCACCGGCTGGACAAGGATACGAGTGGGGTGCTGCTGCTCGCGCGAGACCGGAAGACGGCAGCAGCGCTTGGCGACGCATTGAAGGCACGCGAGGCGACCAAAACCTATTGGGGGTTGATCAAGGGTGTCCCTTCACCGGATCGAGGCGAAATCGCCCTGCCACTCATAAAAAAAGGTGGTGCACAGGCTGAGCGCATGCACGTTGCCGATGAAGACGAAGACGATGCACAACATGCCGTATCCCGCTATGCGGTGATTGATGTGGCGGGACGTAAATTTTGCTGGGCTGCCTTGTGGCCGCTCACTGGCCGTACCCATCAGTTGCGCGTGCATATGGCGGCAATTGGCCACCCGATCATCGGGGATGGAAAATATGGCGGACAAGATGCCCATCCAGGCGGCGAGATTGGAAATATGCTCCATCTGCACGCCCGGGAAATCGATATCCCGCACCCGGCGGGCGGGCGGTTGAAGGTATCTGCGCCCTTGCCCGAACATATGCTCAAGACGTGGAAGCTGTTGAACTTTGATCCCAAGCTGGCCATGGATGAATTCGAGGGTGCGGTTTAACCGGTGACGCGACGTCTCATCATATTCGATTGCGATGGAACACTGGTGGACAGCCAGCATCTCATTGTTGCCGCCATGGAGCAGGCCTTTGACGCCGTGCGCCGGCCTCCGCCACCACGAAATGCCATCCTCGGCGTGGTCGGGTTGTCGCTGCCGGAATCCATCTGGCGACTGGCCGCGGATGCAGGCGAAGAAACCGTGATGAAAATCGCCGACGGTTACAAAGACGCCTTCGGTTTGTTGCGCCAGGATCCAAACCATTGGGAACCGATGTATGAGGGCGCACATGACGCTATCGTCAATCTGGCGAAAGACGAAACCTGTGTTCTGGGTATAGCAACCGGCAAATCACAACGCGGTGTCGTGCGTCTGCTCGAACGCTATGAATTGACGAGTTATTTCGAGACCATCCAGACGGCGGACGACGCGCCCTCAAAGCCCCATCCGGGAATGATCCATCAGGCGCTTGAAGAAACCGGTGCCGAGCCGCATATGGCAATCATGATCGGCGATACCACATTCGACATGGCCATGGCCCGCAATGCGGGCGTAACAGCTCTTGGTGTTTCCTGGGGCTATCACCCGGTCGAAGACCTGCACGATGAAGGCGCTCATGGGGTGGCGGATGATTATGCTCATCTTATGGACCTGCTTGGTGATCATTTTGGAAAGCAGGCCGTGAAATGAGTGCCCTTGATGGAAATGCATTGCCGAAGCGCTTCTACAAATCTGTGGAGATGACGGCGGATGCGGGGGGGTATGCGGTAACGCTCGATAGCAAGCCTGTCCGTACACCGGCGCGCGGCACGCTCTCTGTCGCACATGAGGCGCTGGCACGGGAGATCGTGATTGAATGGGAGCGCCAACGCAAGAAAATCGATCCCGCCACCATGCCCATGACCAAACGCGCCAATACGGCACTTGATCGCGTATGCGGTCGTGAGGGCGAGATTGCCGAAGACATCATCGAATATGCCGGAACGGATTTGCTGTGTTATCGCGCGGAAATCCCGGAAGAATTGGTGGCGCTGCAGGCGTCGCACTGGGACCCGGTGCTGGCGTGGGCCAAGGACGAGCTCGATGCAGGTTTTTCGGTGCAGACCGGCATTGCCCATATCGAGCAGAACGAACGGTCCCTGAGCAAAGTCGGTGAAGCAGTGACCGCGCTCGATTTCTACGCGCTGACACCACTCCATACGATCACGACACTGACCGGTTCCGCCCTGCTGGGCCTCGCACTGGTTCGGGGTCATCTCGATCCGGATACAGTCTGGAATGCGGCGCATGTGGATGAGGATTGGCAGATCTCCCAGTGGGGTGAAGATGCGCAGGCCAAGGCGCGCCGTGTTGAGCGCCGGTCCGAATTTGATGCGGATGTGCGGTTCCTGAACCTAACAAAGCCATAGAGGCCGTTGTTCCAGACGACTTGGCGCTGTATCAACATGCTCAATATTTGCGCACGGGTTGTATAGATCGTGAGATGCAACCAAATAACGGAAAATTACTCTCAAGGCGATGGAATTAATTTGCGTCCATCTGCCAGTAATAGATATTCTCTCGCCAAATAGATAATCGCTGGGGGGCTTTATCTTGTTTCGTTGCGTTCGATTGTTATTTCCAATTCTTGTTGCGGTCTTGGTTCTGTCAGGTTGCGCTACGACGCCCTACAGAGAACAAACCCTGACAAACCGGCTTATGTTCGGTTACAGCGGTTTCAGTGAACTAAAGCTTGAACCAAATCTTCTTCGAATTGCGCTTGTCATTCCGGGACACGCCAGGAAAAAAAGAGCAAGACAAATGATGTTCTTGTACGCCGCGGAGCGGACGTTGGAGAGCGGATACCAGAAGTTTGTATTCATCGAAAACCGGAAAATACCGAAAAGCCTTTACTGGAGTAAGACGCTCAGCTCGCAGATTTTATTGGGAAAATATGGAACAGGACTGTCGGATCCATCACAGGTCCATTTGAAGGTAAACTTTAGTTTCGTTGGGGGGTACGGCTCGGCCAATCGATCATCTGCTGGCTTTGTCCTGATGCTTACAAATAGCCAAAAAACGGATCTCGTAATGCACTCCGCAAAGAAAATCACTTCGGAGCTGAAACCTTTGGTCATGAAACACAATCCAGGTCAAACATGATGATTGACTATCGAATGTAAGAGAGCGGTTTCATGAGGGATTTCAGAACAGAAGCAATCGTTCTCGTTATTTGTGGGGCAGTTCTCTCCGCATGTGGTGGAAACGTAGCGCGCTACGAGCGGGCCGGTGATCGAAGTTTCCTCGGCAACATCATGATTGGGTCAAACGCTCGGGAAATACGTATGGCCGAAGGAATCTTCCAGCTGGCGGTCCAAGATAACAGAGATCAGAATGAAATCTCGCCAACAAAGATGATGCTCTTTTTTGCTGCGGAACTTACCAGAGAAAAAGCTTACGAGACTTTCGTGATCCTCCCGAGCGATGAGAGACCGTTTCAACCGCTCGAAGTCAAAAGACTGAGAGCGCGTGTTCTCTCCGGCGAATTCAATGAGTTTATGAAAAAGCCTTCCATCAAGGTGAAGACACGAACTGTATGCCGGCACGGCGCATGTGCAGCGACATATTCGAGCAAGGCAATAGTCGTCATGCTCAAGGGTGATGAAAAAAAGAAGGCATACTCGCTGGATGCGAACAAGGTCTATGCCAAGCTAAAACCGCAAATACCGGTGCGGCCAGGTCAGGGGAGTTGATCCTCTCAAGTTGTATGGTTTGCCATCGGCAATCTAAAAACCTCCATTTGTCCCAACTCGTCTCCGTGCTATTCACCAGTATGTCGTGACTTTGTCACGCCCACGCATGAATGGGATGGGGCTTTTCATGAAAGACATCATCGACGAACTGGAACAACGCCGCGCCGAGGCGCGCATCGGCGGTGGACAGAAGCGTATCGACGCCCAGCATGCGCGCGGCAAGCTGACGGCGCGCGAGCGGATTGATCTCCTGCTCGACGAGGACTCGTTTGAAGAACTCGATATGTATGTCGAACATCGCTGCACCGATTTCGGCATGGAGGAACAGAAAATCCCGGGCGACGGCGTCGTCACCGGTTGGGGTACGATCAACGGCCGGGTCGTCTATTTGTTTGCGAAGGATTTCACCGTGTTTGGTGGATCACTTTCACGCACCCATGCTGAGAAGATCAACAAGGTCCAGGACATGGCGCTGAGGAACCGCGCGCCCATCATCGGCGTGTTCGACGCGGGCGGGGCACGCATCCAGGAAGGCGTTGATGCGCTCGGCGGCTATGGTGAAGTGTTCTGGCGCAATGTTCAGGCTTCAGGCGTCATCCCGCAGATATCCATCATCATGGGGCCGTGCGCCGGGGGTGACGTCTATTCGCCGGCCATGACCGATTTCATCTTCATGGTGAAGGACACGAGCTACATGTTCGTGACCGGGCCGGATGTGGTGAAGACGGTGACCAATGAAGAGGTGACGGCTGAGGAGCTTGGCGGGGCCAGCATCCATACGACGAAATCCTCAATCGCCGATGGGGCGTATGAGAATGACCTGGAGATGCTTCTGCAGGTTCGCCGGCTGATGGATTTCTTGCCCTCGAGCAATATTTCGGGCGTTCCGGAGTTGCCGACCAAGGACAAGGCGGGCCGGCTGGAGAAATCTCTCGATACGCTCATCCCCGACAATCCGAACCAGCCCTATGACATCAAGGAGCTGATCCACAAGGTGGCGGATGAGGGAGACTTTTTCGAAATTCAGGAAGCGTTTGCCGGTAACATCGTCACGGGGTTTGCCCGCATAGATGGGCGCACGGTCGGCATCGTCGCCAATCAGCCGATGGTGCTCGCCGGTGTGCTCGATAGCGACGCCTCGCGCAAGGGCGCGCGCTTTGTCCGCTTCTGCGACTGCTTCAGCATCCCGATCGTGACCTTCGTGGACGTGCCGGGTTTCCTGCCCGGTACGGCCCAGGAATATGGCGGGCTCATCAAGCACGGTGCCAAGCTGCTTTACGCCTATTCTGAAGCCACCGTGCCCAAGATCACCGTCATCACCCGCAAGGCCTATGGCGGGGCCTATGACGTTATGGCGTCGAAGCACATTCGCGCCGACATCAACTATGCCTGGCCGTCGGCCGAAATCGCCGTCATGGGGCCGAAGGGGGCCGCGGAAATCCTCTACCGTTCCGAACTTGGCGACAAGAAGAAGATCGCCAAGCGCATCGCCGACTATGAGGACCGCTTCGCCAACCCGTTCATTGCCGCTGAGCGCGGCTATATCGACGAAGTGATCTTGCCGCACAACACGCGCAAGCGCATCGCCCGCGCGCTCAATATGCTGCGCTCAAAGAAGGTCGAGAACCCCTGGAAGAAGCACGGGAATATTCCGTTGTAGCTGAACGTCCATGGCCGAACAGAAAACCAAACCGACGAGTGTCTCCGTCAAGAAGTTCCTCGATGGCGTGGAGCATGACAAGCGCCGCGCGGATGCACTCATCGTCAACAAGATGATGGCGCGCATTACCGGGCTGAAGGGCAAGATGTGGGGCGAAAGCATCATCGGCTTTGGCAAGTATCATTACAAATACGCCAGCGGCCATGAGGGGGACTGGTTTCTTACAGGCTTCTCGCCGCGCAAGGCGTCTCTCGTTCTTTACATCATGCCGGGATATGGTGAGTTCAATGCCATCATGGCGCGGCTTGGAAAGTGCAAGACGGGCAGGGCGTGCCTCTACATCAACAAGCTGGAGGATGTGGATCTGAAGGTTCTGGAGGAACTCATCACCAAGTCAGTTGCGTGGATGCGCAAGAAGTACGGATAGCGAGGGACGAGACCCATGAGCAATGACAACACGGCACCGAAGGCGCGTGCGCTCGGCTTCAACCATATTGCGCTTGAGGTCGGCGATATTGACGAGGCGCTCGATTTCTACGGCAAGATTTTCGAGGTCAAGCTGCGTGGACGCGGTGGGCGTATGGCGTTCATCGATATGGGCGACCAGTTCTTGGCCCTCGCCGCAACAGGAAAATCTGACCTCGACAGCGAACGCCATTTTGGTCTCGTCGTAGACGATCAGGCGCAGGCTCTTGCAGCCGCGAAGGATGCGGGTGCGAAATTCCTGAGCGAAGGCGGCAACACCTTTTATGATCCCTGGGGCAACATGTTCCAGATCGTCCAGTATTCCGATATCCAGTTCATGAAGGCCGATGCGGTACTTGATGCCATGGGACTTGGCGATCTGAAAAAGTCCGAGGCGGCGCTTGAAGAGTTGCGGGAGAAGGGCGTCAAACTGGCCTGAAAAGTGGGGTTTGCCTGATGCCCGGATCTACGGTGACGCTCTATGGCGCGCATTACAGTGTCTATACACGAATTGTGCGGCTCGCCCTGGGAGAGAAGGGTGTCGCATATGACTTTGAGCCAATTGATATTTTTGCCAAGGAGGGGCCGCCCGACGACTATCTGGTGCGCCATCCCTTTGCCCGCATTCCGGCCTTCGAACATGATGGCTTCAAGCTCTACGAAGCGGGCGCTATAACGCGCTACATCGACGAGGCCTTTGCCGGTCCCGCACTACAACCCGGCTCCCCGCAGCCCCGCGCGCGCATGAGCCAGATCATGTCCATCCTGGACTCCTATGGCTTTCGTTCCCTGGTGTGGGACGTCTTCTTTGAGCGGGTTCGCTCACCGCAGGTGGGCCGGGTGTGCGATGAGGCGAAAATTGGGGCTGGACTGGAAATGTCCGGGAGTTGCCTCTCTGCTATCAGCGAGATCCGCGGCGAGGGCAGTTGGCTTGTTGGCGATGATGTTTCTCTCGCCGACCTGTATGCCTATCCCATGATCACCTTGTTCCGGCTGGCGCCGGAGGGGTTGTCTCTTCTGGAAGAGTATCCGGCTCTGGTTGACTGGTATGGCCGCTTCGGCGAACGTGCCAGCGCCGGAGCAACCCGGCATCCGCTGGAACCTGATGAGAGCAGCTAAGTCCCATGTCTGAACCTTCCTTCCGCATGATCGATGGCGCGCCGCAGCCGGTTGCGCCTTTTTCCCATATCGTCGAAGTCGACGGATGGTATTTCCTCACCGGCCAGATGCCGACTTACCCGGATGATCCCGACAAGCCATTGCCCGAAGGCATTGAAGCGCAGACGAGGCGTGTGATGGATAACCTCATAATCGTGCTCAAAGGTGCGGGGCTCGACCTTTCCCATGTGGTACAGGCACGCGTCTATCTGACGAAATTCGACCGGGATTATGCGGAGATGAATGACACATACCGGTCCTATTTCCCCGAAGGGCGTCTGCCGGCGCGCACCTGCGTCGGCGTGTCGGGCCTGGCAGTTGGTGCGCTGGTCGAGATTGATATGGTGGCGCGCAAATCCTGAACCCCGAGACTGCGCCCGGTGCTCTTTGCGTCATATCAATCCCCAATTCTCACCGTTCTTTATGCTGCTGCCTCTTCGGTGGATTCAGAACGGGAGAGTGTTATGGCGAAGATCGCCATTATTGTCGGCCACGCGCGCAAGGGTTCTTTCTGCGAAGCGCTGGCGAGGGCGTACGCAGAGGGCGCGAAGGCCGGTGGACATGACGTCAACACGTTTGTCACGTCGCGGATGGCGTTCGACCCGATTTTGCACTTTGGCTATGAGAAGGAGCAGCCGCTGGAGACGGACCTTGAAGCGGCCCACGAAGCCATCTTTGCCTCCGAGCATCTTGTGTTCGTCTTGCCGCTGTGGCTCGGAACGTTGCCTGCAATCCTCAAGGGATTTCTGGAGCGTATTCTGATTTCCGGCAACGTTACGACAATGAAACAGGGCAAGTTTCTCAAACCTCTGAAAGGCAAATCCGTGAGGGTCGTGATGACCATGGGCATGCCTGGCTTTGTGTACCGGTGGTATTTCGGCGCGCACTCGCTGAAGATGCTCAAGCGGAATATCCTGAAATTTGTTGGTATTTCACCCGTTCGTTCGACCATATTCGGATATGTCGAAGGAGTGAGTGCGGAGAAGCGTGAGGCTTGGCTTGAGCAAATGACGGCGCTCGGAAACGGCGCACAATAGGAGAGGTCTTGGAGATGTTGGTTACAACGACACCTTCGGTCGAGGGGCGCGAGATTGTTGAATATCTCGGTCCCGTGGCCGGTGAATGCGTGCTTGGCGCAAACGTAATTCGCGATTTTTTCGCGTCTATCCGCGATATCGTCGGCGGCCGCGCCGGAGGGTATCAGAAGGTCCTGCGCGACGGGCGGCATATGGCAACGGAAGATATGGTGGACGAAGCCAAAGAGCTTGGTGCGGATGCTATTGTTGGTGTCGATGTCGACTATGAAAGCCTGGGGGAGACCAATTCCATGTTGATGGTATCGTGTAACGGTACGGCGGTGAAATTACGCTAGGCGACTGTGCAACTGGTTGCCGTTTCGGTGGCCAAACAGCCGCATTGACATCTATTCGGTCCTGACAGCTTATTAGCGCCAAGAAAACCGGTCTATCCTGAATCATGCACAGGTGTTGAAAATGAGCTTGGCGACGGTAGAATCCTCATCTCCCCAGACCAAATTGAACACGCGTGGATCCAAGGTGCTCGACCACGTGCTTGCCTCGATTGACGCGTGCGATGCCCAAGACGAGCCCTTCAGTCATTGCTATTTCGAGAATGTATTCCCGCAGGATTTCTACGATGAAATTCTCAAGCGGTTGCCGAGCCCGGAAGAATATCACGCGCTCAATCTCAAGGCATGGAGCCGTGCCAATGGCGAAAGCACGCGCGACCGCATGTTCCTTTCCAAAGAAGGTCTGGAGCCGCTTGCCAAGGAGCAGCGTGATTTCTGGACGTTGCTGACAAATGTCATTCTGTCCGAAGACGTCAAACGCACAATTTTTACCAAGCTCTGGAAGGACATAGCGCTCCGGTTTGATCTGGAACAGGAAGACGTTCCCGATATCAAGGGTTTTCCGCGCGGTGTGCTGTTCCGCGATACGGACGAGTACCGCATCAAGCCACACCCCGACGGCGAAAGCCGTATCGTTACCATGATGTTTTACCTGCCAAGCGACCTGAGCCAGGAGGATCTTGGTACGTCGCTCTATGAGAAACAGCCGCTTCACAAACGCCTGTTGGGCAACAAGTTTGAGGAAGTGAAGCGATTCCCCTACAGACCCAACAGCGGCATGGCGTTTGTCATCAACCGCCGGCCCGATAAGACGAGCTGGCACGGTCGCGAATTGCTTCCGCCCGGTTCCGGCGTCCGCAATTCGATCCTGACCCAATTCAGGACGGATGCGGATGGACAGGATTACTGAGGCGCGACCATTCGGCAGAAAATGCGTTGATCGTTTCTCACAAGCATAAATTCATCTATCTGAAGACCATCAAGACCGCGAGTTCCAGCATGGAAATCGCGCTTTCGCAGTTGCTTGGCCTCGACGATATCATCACGCCGGCGCGGCCTGACCTGGAAAGCCAACGCGAGCAGGGCGTGGGGGGACAGAATTACCGGCTCGACCATCCCGACGTGCCGAAACGACCGCTGTGGCGGCGGGTTCTTGGACGGCCGGAGCGCTACTATCACCCCACCGTCGGTTATTACGAGCACATGCCCGGCTGGCGCGTGCGCAAATATGTCGGTGAGGATGTCTGGAACAGCTATTACAAATTCGCATTCGAGCGAAACCCTTGGGATCGGCAGGTCTCATTCTATTTCTACAAGACCCGGGGGAAGGGCAATCCTCAAAGCTTCGAGCAGTTTCTCAAAAACAAAGACAAGGCCTATGTCGGCAATTACGACATATACGCCATAGATGGTGATATTGCTGTCGACTTTGTGGGCCTTTACGAGAATGTCGACAAAGATTTCCAAAAAGCATTGCAAGAAATTGGTCTAGAAGAGAAAATCGCGCTTCCCAAGGCGAATGTGTCGAACAAGAAGGACGGTTCGGGCTACCGGCAGTTCTTCACCGACGAAACCCGGGATATGATGGCGGAATGGTATGCGCCGGAAATTTCCAAGTTCGGCTATAAGTTCTAACGCCATCGGGGACACCACGCGCTAATATTGAAAATCGCGTTGGAGCAAAGGGGGGCGGCGCGCGGCTCATGTTCAAGAAAATACTTATTGCCAACCGTGGCGAGATCGCCTGTCGGGTGATCAAGTCCGCCCGTCTGATGGGCATCAAGACGGTCGCCGTCTATTCTGAAGCCGACCGGGATGCGCTCCATGTCGAAATGGCTGATGAAGCGGTTCTGATCGGGCCGGCCCCGGCTGCTGAATCCTATCTCGTCATCAAGAACATTATTGCCGCCGCCAAGGAAACAGGCGCGGAAGCAATCCATCCCGGCTACGGCTTTTTGTCGGAAAATGCCGCATTCGCCAAAGCGCTGAAGAAAGCCTCCATCACCTTCATCGGTCCGCCGGTGAAAGCCATTCAGGTGATGGGTGACAAGATCGAGTCAAAAAAATTTGCGGCCAAGGCCAAGGTCAGTACCGTTCCTGGACATCTCGGCGTCATCAAGGACGCCAAGGAGGCTGCGAAAATTGCCGGCGAGATCGGCTATCCCGTCATGATCAAGGCGTCGGCCGGCGGCGGCGGCAAGGGCATGCGGATCGCCCATTCCAAGGACGAGGTCGCAGACGGCTTTGCGCTCTCGAAATCCGAAGCGAAATCCAGTTTCGGCGATGATCGTGTGTTCATCGAAAAGTTCATCGAGGAGCCGCGCCATATAGAAATTCAGGTGCTCGCCGATACCCACGGAAATGTGATTTATCTTGGAGAACGCGAGTGTTCCATCCAGCGGCGCAACCAGAAAGTCATCGAGGAGGCGCCAAGCCCGCTTCTGGATGAGGAAACCCGCGCGGCGATGGGCGCGCAGGCTGTGGCCCTTGCACAGGCGGTGGGTTACGCCAGCGCGGGCACTGTCGAGTTCATCGCCGACAAGGACAAGAACTTCTATTTCCTGGAAATGAATACGCGGCTGCAGGTCGAGCATCCGGTGACTGAACTGGTAACCGGCATCGATCTGGTTGAGCAGATGATCCGCGTGGCGGCGGGAGAGAAACTCAAGCTGAAGCAGAGCGATATCAAGCTCAATGGCTGGGCCATTGAATCCCGGGTTTATGCGGAAGACCCGGCCCGGAATTTTCTCCCCTCCACGGGGCGTCTCACTGCTTATCGCCCACCACGGGAAGGCACCTTCTACGACCTCACCATCCGGAACGATACCGGCGTGGGCGAGGGGGGCGAGATCTCCATCTACTACGACCCGATGATCGCAAAACTGATTACGCATGGGCCGGACCGAGACGCCGCAACAGATCATATGATCCGTGCTCTGGATGCCTTCTATATCGATGGCATCCGTCACAATATTCCTTTCCTCTCGTCAATCATGCAGCATCCGCGTTGGCGCGAAGGAGCGCTGACCACCGGCTTCCTGGCCGAAGAATACCCTGACGGTTATGTGTCACGCGCGCCGGAACCAGATGAACTCGTCACGCTGACCATGGTTGCCGCTGCCATAGACCATCTTGGTAATCAGCGCCGCCGCGAAATTACCGATCAGATGGGCGGAGACAGCGTGCGTTTTGCCGATGAAAGGGTGGTCAAGATAGGAGAAAACACAGCCAAGGTGAGCGTAGCGGGCCGGTTTGGCGAAGATATCGATGTCGCGCTGCTTGATGAGGCGGGAGCGGAAGCCGAGAGGGCTGTGCTTGTCTCAGACTGGTGGTTTGGGGACCCGTTGTGGAGTGGCGAGATCAATGGTGTCGGGACGACGGTGCAGGTTCGCCCGATCCTGAACGGCTATGATCTTTCATATCGCGGCATTCATGTGCCAACCTTCGTTTACACCGCACGCGAAGCCGAACTGGCCGCGCTGATGCCGATCAAAGTGCCACCGGATACGTCAAAACAGTTGCTTTGCCCCATGCCGGGTCTCGTGGTTGCCGTGCATGTGGAGGAAGGGCAGTCGGTGAAGGCGGGTGAGGCGTTATGTGTGGTCGAAGCCATGAAGATGGAGAATATCCTGCGCGCTGAACGCGATGCGACTGTTGTGGCAATCCATGCAACGTCCGGTGACAGCCTCGCCGTAGACGCCATCATCATGGAGTTCGAATAGGCTGATGGCTGAAAGGGGTTTTCAGGTCCGCGCACTCGGTGAGATAGCCGTTCGGGTTCGCGACATGGATGCGATGGTCGGATTTTATCGCGACATCATCGGCCTCGAAATTCTGAGCCGTCGAGATGGCGATCGGATTGTCTTTTTCCGTATTGCCGATGGGTATGCGGGCCATACTGCTGTTCTGGCGTTGTTCCGGGATGAGACTGCGGAAAAGAAAAAATCCAACTGGGCCGATCGTGAAGCATCTGAAACGTCACTGCATCATTTTGCTTTGACTGTCGCACGCACGGAACAGGACGCTGCGGTACGCTGGTATAAGGCCCATGGCATTGACTGCCGGATTCAGGAGTTTGGCTGGATTGGCTGGCGCGGCGTCTTTGTTCGCGATCCCGAAGGCAACACGGTTGAACTCGTAGCTTATGACGACAAGGTGCGCGAAGCTTGATCAGGAAACAATGCGCTACTGTTTCGCGTATGATTCAAACATGTGTGCCGCGCAAATGGCGTTCTGCTGTCAACATCCGGTGACAGCCTGGCGGTAGACGCCATCATCATGGAGTTCGAATAGGCCGATGGGCTTTCTGGTGGCGAGTATTGTTGTCAGCATCGTGTTCTGCGCCATATGCGTGGCGATGGCAAAGAACAGGCGGCGGAATGCGTATTTTTGGGGTTTTCTGGGGTTCTGTTTCTGGCCAATTCCGGTCGTGGTACTGGCATTGATGGGCAGCCGCGACTGAGGGACAGTTTTCAAATTCATGCGCTTCTATTTCGCCTACGGTTCGAATATGTGTGCCGCGCAGATGGCGTTCCGCTGTCCCGGCGCACGTGTCGTCGGGCGGGCGCATCTTGATGGTTGGCGTTTCCATGCCAACACGCGCGGATCGGCCGCGATACGGCCAAATGAGGACAGTGTCGTTCATGGCGTCCTCTGGCGCTGCAATGCCGCTCACTTCCATATGCTGGATCGTCATGAGGGGGTCTCGTGGGGTAATTATCTGCGCCAGCATGTTTCGATCGAGATGCCGTGTGGCGCGCGCGCTCTCGCCATCACCTATGTGGGTACGCGAACCTATGACGGCCTGGCCCGGGTGCGTTACATGATGACTGCTGTCTTGCCGGGCGCGGAGGCGTTCGGGTTGCCGTCATCCTATATCGAGGAGCTGCGTTCGTGGTTGCCGAAAGGCGTGATTGGCGAGAAGCGCGTGCCGGTGCGCAGAGGCGCACGACCGATTCGATTCCTGAGATAATCCAATAGGGTAAACATGCTACGAATAAACTAGTAAACAGTAAAATATACGAATATCAATCTGTTTAATAGTATTTTATACGAAAATGTATGCGTATTATAGAAAATAGGAAAACCCTTTCTAAGAGCGCTCCGCTATGATCGCCACAGTCAAAGCATTTTGGAGCAAGAGCGATGAAACTGTTTACAGAGCATCCCGAATCGGTGGGAGAATCCTATTTTCAGCATATGGCCTCTGCGGCCAGCTTTTCGGTTCGCCTGTTTACCGGTGCAATATGCTGTTTGCTGCATGCGATCTTTCCGTTCATGTGTGAACGAACAGCAAGCGGTATTATTGCAGAGCTTCATGATCGCATGATAGCGAACAGGGTACGTCAGCCGTCTGAGGGGGCGGTTGGCGACTTGACCCGATAAGAGTTCGAAACATGCAGGATCTATGAACCCACGCGGCGAGCGCAATCCCTACAAGCAAATCTCCTCGGTCAAGGTGCTGATAGAAGGTCATGTGCAGGGCGTATGGTTCAGAGGCTGGACGGTTGAGAATGCCCGAGCACTTGATCTGGACGGGTGGGTCCAGAATCGGCGGGATGGCACTGTTCAGGCGGTTTTTTCCGGGACGATCGACAAGGTCGAAGAGATGTTGCGCCGGTGCAATGACGGACCGCCCTTGGCGCATGTCACCCAACTGAAGACGCAACCCCACACACTAGAGGTTCAGCCCGGGTTTCGGGTCAAGCGCTCCAAATAGAGCGATCTCACCGCGTGGCGCCAAACCGTTCCTCAAATTCGGTGCGCAATATCTGGTCCACTTCATCCAAGGATGCAGCGTTGCCGAGGTCTGCCAGGCTGGTTACACCGTGTTGACTGATACCGCAGGGCACGATCCCCGAATAATGCTCAAGGGCCGGGTTCACATTCAAGCTGATGCCGTGAAAGGTGACCCAACGCCGGATGCGCACGCCAACTGCCGCAATCTTGTCTTCGCGGCCGTTGCCCATTTCGGGCCGGGGCACCCAGACGCCCACACGACCCTTCCTCCGCTCACCTGAAATGCCAAGACGTCCAAGCGTTGAGATAATCCAGTCTTCAAGCGCGCAGACATAGGCGCGCAGGTCTTTCCCGCGCGCTGTAAGGTCCAGCATCACATAGGCGACGCGCTGGCCGGGGCCGTGATAGGTGTATTGCCCGCCACGCCCCGTTTCAAATACCGGAAACCGGTCGGGCGTCAGCAGGTCTGACGGTTCAGCACTTGTGCCTGCAGTGTAAAGCGGCGGATGCTCCAGCAGCCAGACGCATTCGCGCGCATCGCCTGCGTGAATTTCGGCGACCCGGCGCTCCATCTGCGACACCGCATCCATATAGCCGACGGGTGGATGGCTGACACGCCATTCAACGGGATTCACTGGGAAAGGGTGCATGGCAATTCGTGAACGAATTTAACAGGGCTTTACCAACCGGTAACCTCAATGGTGAAGAGTATCAGATAACAGGACGAGCATCTTACCGTATTGCGTCAGCTCACCTGAATGGAAACAGGCAGGCAAAAAAGTTAGTGACGCACAATGAATTCGATCAATTCCGTACCAATAGAGCTTACCGTCGTTCTTGGTGACTCGACCATGCCGGTCAATCATCTGTTGAAGATGGGGCGTGGCGCTGTCATCGAGTTGGAAACGCTGGCCAATGAGCAGGTCCAGATCCTCGCCAACAACACTCCGATCGCTATGGGCGACGTGGTCGTAAAGGGCGACAAGATCGCGGTGGCCATAACCAGCAAGATCAATAAGAGCAACAACTCGACTTAGCTGACTTGTCCCGGCGTTCCGGGAAGGCACATGAGGCGTTGTCGCGCTTGCTCGTCCAGTCTTGGTTTGCTACATGGGACGGCGGCTCGCTGATGGCGGGCTGCACCAGTGCGGTCGTGGCGGAACTGGTAGACGCGCAGCGTTGAGGGCGCTGTGGGCTATGCCCGTGGAGGTTCGATTCCTCTCGACCGCACCATTTCCCTCTGTTCCGTTCAGCCGGCCCCCCCCCGAAACGATCCTGTAGTGCTAGCGTTGTAGCGATGCATCCGCCTTTTTTCCGCCTGCCAGCTCGGCTGCGGTGAGGCCCGCCACAGTGGCCGCTTCCGGTTCGCCAGGCTCCACGCTCTTCAGCGCTTCGTATGTCTGATCCGGTACAATGTGCACGATCTTGTATCCGGAACTCTTGAGAGCTTTCAGGAATGCCGGAAGGGCTGCTGCGGTCGCGTATTTCGTATCGTGAAACAGAATGATCCCGCGTTTTTGGCGGTTCAGTCGCGCCATGGTCCGGCGGATGATGGTGCGTGCACCAATGCCCCGCCAGTCATCGGAACTGACATCGGTGGAAAAGATCGCATACCCGCGCCGGGCGGCGTATGCCATCATCGCCTTGCTGTCGTTCAGACCGGGAAACCGAAAGAAGGGTGCAATCTGCACATCCGCTGCGGCGTCAATCGCGCGAAATCCGCGTTCGATTTGCTTGGTGGCCCGCGCTTTGGACAGGCGCTCGACATTGCGGTGTGACCAGGTATGCGCGCCGATCGTGTGACCGTCTTCAGCGATCATCTGAAGCACTTCGGAATATTGCTCGGCCATCGTTCCAACCGGGAAAAAAGTGGCCTTCACACACTCTTTTTTCAGGGCCGCCAGTACCCGCTGTGTCGTGTGGGGATGAGGTCCATCATCAAATGTAAGGACAACTTCTTTCGGCCCGAGATCGAGCGTCTTGCCATACTGCAGTGTCCCGAACAGCGGGCCGTTGGACGTATCGACATGAAGAACTCGAGAGACGCCGAGTGCATCCTCGCCGTGAAGACATTCGCTAGCGGATGCAGGTGTTACACTCAAAGACGCGAGCGCACACATGGACAAGCTAGCCACCCAATAACGCATTACTACCCCCCGGTGGCTGGGCTACGCATACTTATGGGTTCATTTTTGACTGGAGAATTAGCGAAAACAAGAGTTAATACGGCAACGAGGCGAGGGCAGAATACGATTCCTTGGGGACTGTTTCGCTTGTGCAACACTTGATCGTCAAACACCGGGTTGTGGATCTGTATGACGCAGGAAACTCCAGCCGAAATCGAGGTTCGCGACGCGGAAGGCGCCCTTCTTCCCGATTTCGTTCGTGCCGTCGAACTGGCCCTTGAAGAGGGTGATGTAGAGCAAGTCCGCTCCCTTGCCGGTGATATCTACGACGCTGACCTTGCCGACCTCATAGAGCTGCTGCGCGCGGACGAACGCGGGAAGCTCATTGATGCGCTCGGCGACGATTTCAATCCGGAAACCCTTAGCGAGCTTGAGGAACCGGTTCGCGACCAGGTCCTTGAGGCGATGCCCAACGAGCAGGTGGTGGAGGCCGTTCGTGAGCTGGAGTCGGATGACGCGGTATATCTTCTTGAAGACCTCGATGAGAGTGAGCAGTCGGAAATTCTGTCGAAACTGCCGCGACCGGAACGGGCTGTGTTGCAGCGGGCTCTCGATTTCCCCGAAGATTCCGCCGGACGTCTCATGCAGACGGACTATATTTCCGTTCCGCCATTCTGGTCGGTGGGGCAGACCATTGACTATATGCGTGAAGACGAGGACCTGCCGAACACCTTTTCCTTTATCTGGGTGGTAGACCCGTCACACCATTTGGTTGGGCGGGTGCCGCTTGACCGGCTGCTGAGAGCCAAACGCCCCGTCATTATCCGCGATATCGCCGACGATGACGTGCACCAGGTTACGGCTGAAGAAGATCAAGAGGAAGTCGCGCTTGAATTCGAACGCTACGATCTGATTTCCGCACCTGTGGTCGATGAGGATGACCGGCTGCTCGGCGTCGTCACAGCAGACGACATCATGGAAGTTCTCAAGGACGAAGCCGAAGAGGACATCCACAGGCTTGGCGGTGTGGGTGATGAGTCCCTCTACGACACGGTCTTCCGTACCTCGAGGAACCGGGTCGTCTGGCTGACGGTGAATCTTGCCACAGCCGTTCTGGCGTCCTGGGTGATCAGCCTGTTCGATGCAACCATTGAGCAGATGGTTGCGCTCGCGGTGCTGATGCCCATTGTCGCTTCCATGGGCGGCAATGCCGGCACGCAGTCGATGACGGTTGCGGTGCGTGCGCTGGCGACCAAGGAATTGGGCCCGGTGAACGCGGTTCGCGTTGTCTCGCGCGAGGCGCTGGTCGGTCTGCTCAATGGCATCCTGTTCGCCACGATCATGGGCACGCTGGCATTCTTCTGGTTCGGCAGCGGGACGCTCGGACTGGTGATCGGCGCCGCAATGATCATCAATCTGCTGGTTGCGGGCCTCTTCGGAATATTGATTCCAATGGGGCTGGACGCGCTTGATATCGATCCCGCGGTAGCATCGGGGACCTTTGTCACGACGGTAACAGACGTCGTTGGCTTTTTTGCCTTCCTCGGGCTCGCCGCAATCTGGCTCGTGTGAAGGCCTGCTTTTGGTCCAAGTTCGCCTGGATCCGACCCACTCGTAAGCTATCCCTCACACAAAGCGCATCGCCTTCGGGCATCCAGACAGCTGCTGAATTGTGCTGTGATTTGCGGATGCCGCATAGCGCTCTTCAAGCAGGAGTGAACAAGTCTTGATGAAAGAAGATTTGTATGCGGACCGTATAGTGAAACCATTATAGCTCACCGCGTAGTCCGGTGAAGACGCTGAATAATATGCCCCGACGGGAGGGTTCCATGACGCCGAAACGCCTGTTTTGCAACTGCCGCGGGTTTGCTCTCGCGGTACCGCTTCTTGCAGCATTTGCATTCGTGTACTGGCAGCAACCCGCGGCCAGCGCAGACCCGGAGGCGACGAATGCGCTGATTGGCACTTGCGTCGATGCGGAACGCGCTGCAAAACGCAGCGGGCGCGCCTGCATCGGGCGTGTGACGAACCCTTGCAAGGCGAAGACTGAGAATGCCCATCGCGACGACAAGATGGAATGCGATGAACGCGAGTTCGTTCTCTGGAGCCAACTTGTGCAAAGAGAATATACCGCGCTTGAGACGCTGCTGGAGCCTAAGAAGCGTGAGACGCTCAGGAATTCCCAAGCCTTGTGGGTCAAATATCAGTCAGACGACTGCCGTGTACCCTATGTCCTGTTTTCAAAAGACAAGGCTGAGTTCGCCGGACCCGCTTGCACCATTGAACTCAAGGCTGCGCGGGCACTTCAATTGCGCGCATGGCGGGATGCCTTGGGAAGTCTGTAACCTCCACGCGCACGAAGTTGTGGAAGACAGCCCGTACCGGTACTGTGCCCATGACGGATAGTGAGTTGGATCCGTACGTGCATTTGTTCTGGAGCGCATCTTCTTGAAGACACTGCATACAGAGATTGGGATCGGCGCGCCCGCGTCCGACGTTTGGGAAGTGATCAGCGACCTCGATGGATGGGCGGAATGGAATCCGGTCATGAAAGTGGTTGGCGGGCTGGCGCCGGGAAACACGATCCATGTGACCATCGGAGCGCCCGGAGGCAAAGCCATATCGTTTGAGCCGGAAATCGTCGATGTCGATGAGGGAACTGAGTTTAGATGGCGTGTCAGAAAATTCCTGGGACTGTTTGATTCAGAACACGGATTTCGCGTTGTCCCTGAAGATACCGGGCGCTGCCGCTTTGAACAGTTCGAGGTGTTTCGCGGCCTTCTGGGGGACGCCATGTATTCGCGGCAGGCCAAGGCACTCGATACCGGGTTCCAGGCCATGAACCGGATGTTGAAACGCGAATCAGAAAAACGCGCTCGCGAACGCCCATGAGTGTGGGTAAATGAACCTTCCCAGCCAATAGTCCCTCTGAAAGCAGATTTCACCCGTGTTTTTTTATCTTTCAAAAGTCGTCTGGTTCATCCTGCAACCTTCAAGTGTTGTCCTCATTATTCTGCTCATCGGCACTGCGATGTTGTGGAGCCGCTGGGCGCGCATGGGCCGGAGGGTCGTTCTCCTGGCAGGCATTCTGCTTGTGGTGATTGGTGTGTCGCCGGCCGGTCACGCCCTTATTTTGCCGCTGGAGGAGCGGTTCGCCCGCGCAGACGTGACGAGCGGTCCTCCCATTGATGGCATCATCGTCTTGGGAGGCACCCAGAACATGTCCGTTTCGGGAAGCCGTGATGCGATTGCCCTCAATGAATCTGGCGAGCGTCTGGTCGAAGCGGCCGCATTGGCGCACCGCTTTCCGAATGCAAAGGTTTTGCTGACCGGTGAATCCAGTGCATTTCTAAAGAGCAAGTCCAGCGAAGCAGAAGGCGCTGCCAATTTGCTTGAAAGCCTTGGCATAAAGCCGGATCGGTTTGTTCTTGAGACCAGGGCAAAAAACACGTTCCAGAATGCCAAATATAGCGCAGGGCTCATGGAGCAGGATAAGAAGGATAGCCGCTGGCTGCTCATAACATCAGCCAATCACATGCCACGTGCCATGGGCGTTTTCCGTGCAGCGGGCGTCCGGGTTGAGCCATGGCCTGTTGATTATCGCACGCGTGGCTCGACGGATATCTGGCTGTTCTTTCACCGGCCGTCTGAAGGCTGGCGCCGAATGGACCTCGCGGTGCGGGAATGGGTCGGTCTGGTTGTCTATTGGATGACGGGGCGGACACAGACGCTGTTTCCCGCACCTCTAACGACATAACACAGGGGAGGAGGGGCGCGATGCCGCAAGAAATTACAACGCCGGTCAAGCAGCTCGTCGAGGACGCCAAAACAGTTATCGAGGAGATTTCGGCTGAAGAGGCGATTGAATTGCACGGCGACGATGCAGTCGTCATCGTCGATATCAGGGACGTACGGGAATTGCAGCGTGAAGGAAAAATTCCCGGATCGTTTCATTGTCCGCGCGGAATGCTCGAGTTCTGGATTGATCCCGCGAGCCCCTATCACAAGGACGTTTTTGCTGGCGAAAAGAAGTTCGTCTTTCATTGTGCTTCCGGCTGGCGTTCAGCACTCGCGACCGAGGTGGCTCAGCGTATGGGGCTGGGGCCCGTCGCCCACATCGACAGTGGTTATTCGGGGTGGAAGAAGGCCGGGGGTCCGGTCGAGATGCCGGAGTAAAAGCTGTCAGGCTGCGACCTTGAGTTTCGGCCGCTTCCGGCGCGGTCGCGGGGGCTCCACTTCCGTTTTGCCGCCGCGGCGAGTACGGACCCAGGCTGAGACATTCTCGCCCATCATCAGCATGCATGGCGTCAACACGAGCGTCAGGACGGTGGCGAAGGCCAACCCGCCGGCGATGGAACTCGAGAGCTGCGTCCACCATTGCGTTGAGGGTGCTCCAACCGCGATATCCTGACCAATGAGATCGATGCTGAGTGCAAACACCATCGGCAGCAGACCCAGCACGGTGGTGATGGAGGTCAGCAGCACGGGCCGCATACGCTGTGCGGCCGTGCGCATGATGGCGTCGAAGGGCGTGAGCCCGCGCGCCTTGAGATCGTTGAAGGTGTCGATCAGGACGATATTGTTGTTCACAACAATCCCTGAGAGCGCGATGACCCCGATGCCGCACATAACGATGCCGAAGGGCTGATTTGTAGCCAGAAGCCCCAGAAACACACCGGCGGTGGAGAACACAATGGCGCTCAGCACCAGCCCCGCCTGATAGAAGCTGTTGAACTGTGTCACCAGGATTCCGATCATCATAAAAATCGCGATGGCGAAGGCGTTGACCAGGAAGTTCGCGGCTTCGCGCTGGTCTTCATCCTCGCCCTTAAAGCGTACATCGATCGCGGTATCGAGGCCGGCATTCGGCACCGCGGCCTTGAGTTTCCTGACCTGATCGTCAACCAGCATTCCCTCGGCCACGTCCGCCTGAATGGTAATCACGCGGCGGCTATCGGTCCGACTGAGCGTCCCGGTCTTCTGCGCTGGCACGAAGGTGATGAAATTGCCAACAGGCACTTGACCCTTGGCCGTCGGCAAGCGCAAGCGCTTCAACTGCTCCAGATTTCGCTCTGACGGCGGGAACCGTACACGGATATCGACTTCTTCATCGGCGTCGTCGGGCCGGTAATCGGCAAGCTGAAGTCCGTTTGTGAGCAATTTGACCGCATCCCCCAATAGAGCGATATCGGCGCCGTTGCGCGCGGCCTTCTCACGATCAACCTTGAGCCGCCATTCGATGCCGGGCAGGGGACGGCTGTCCTGCACATCCACAAAGCCACCAATATCGCGCATCACAGAGCGCAGCTTTTCAACGGCACCGGGCATCAGCGCGGTATCGCGCGAGCTCACCTGGATCTGAACCGGTTTGCCCCCTGAAGGTCCGCTTTCCTGTTTGCGTACCTCAACGATCACGCCGGGAATATCCGATGTCCGGGCGCGGATCTTTTGCAGTATCTCCGACGCCGGCGGCCGGATGCGCCAATTGTCGAACTCGAACTGAACAACGCCAATCACGTCTTCTGGCATGTCGTTTTGCGACTGGCGCTGACCTGGACCCATTGTGCGAGCGTAAACGGTTTCCAGGTGGGGCAGCCCGACAAGGCGTGTTTCAACCTGGCGCACGAGAGCATCCATCTCCTTGACCGACATGTCGCCACGGGCACGGATCTGCACCTGCGCCAAATCCGGTTCGACATCGGGAAAGAATTCAACGCCACGTCCGAAGGCACCAAAGGCGGCATAGGTAGCGATCAGCAGCACCACGGTCGCGCCGAGCACTTTACCGGGATGAGCGAGGAGACGCTTCAGGACCCGGAGATAGGTACCGGACGCTCCGCCGATCTTGTCGATGTCGCCGCTTTCCGCCGCCTTGATGGTTTCCAGCATCTTGCCGTCGGCCGTGTTCTTGCCGCCAAGAATGCCGCCGAGTACGGGAATGAAGATGAGAGCCATCGCCAGCGATGCAGTAAGGGTCACCAACACCGTGATGGGCAGGAATTTCATGAACTCGCCGACAATGCCCGGCCAGAACAGCAACGGCACAAACACGGCGAGGGTTGTCGCTGTAGAGGCGATGATCGGCCAGGACATACGCTTGGCCGCTTCCGCATAGGCCTGTTTGCGCTCTTTGCCCTCCGCCATCCGGCGGTCTGCGAGTTCCGTGGTAACGATGGCGCCGTCCACGAGCATTCCGACAACCAGTATGAGGCTGAACAGAACAACGATATTGAGCGTGAAGCCCATGGTGTTGAGAAACAGAATGCCGGCAAGGAACGAGCCCGGAATGGCAAGCCCGACCAGAATTGCCGGTCGCGGCCCCATGGCGGCAACGATTACGATCATCACCAGCATGATGGCGGTGAGAACATTGTTCTCCAGATCACCGAGCATGGTGCGAATCTGCTCGGACTTGTCCTGCATGAAGGTGACCTGAACCCCCGAGGGCCAGGCGGCTTGCTCCGCCTTGACGATGCCGCGCACCTCTTCGATGGTTTCGATGATGTTGGCGCCGACACGCTTTTTCACTTCCAGAACGAGGCCGGGCTGCGCGCCGACACGAGCAAATCCCTGGGGGTCCTTGAATGTCCGGTGGATGGAGGCAACGTCCTGAAACTTGACAACCGTGTCTCCGACCGTCTTGACCGGAAGATTGAGGATATCGTCGATTTCCTCGATAACGCCGGGCACCTTGATGACCATTCGCCCGGCACTGCTCTCGAGCGCGCCTGCAGCCACCAGCTGGTTGTTGCGTTGCACCGAGTTCACAACATCGGCAAAGGACAGGTTGTAGGTCTCCAGCACCGTCGGATCGACGATAACTTCCAGAACGCTCTCGCGGTCACCGCCGATATCAACCTCAAGCACGCCGCCGAGTGTCTCCAGCTTGTCCTTCAGATCGCGTGCGAGCCGAACCAGTGTGCGCTCGGGCACGTCACCGGCCAGCGCAACCGTCAAAACCGGAAAAAGCGCGACATTGATTTCCTGTACCCGGGGCTCGTCTGTATCGGGTGGTAATTCCGCCTTGCCGAGGTCGACCTTCTCGCGCACGTCCAGCAACGCCTGGTCCGCATCGAACCCGGCGTCGAACTCAAGCGTAACGGATGCGTAGCCTTCTCCGGCTGTAGCCCGCATCTCCTTCAGACCTTCGATCGACTGAAGTTCTTTCTCCATGGGCCGCGCGAGCAGCCGTTCCGCGTCTTCAGGAGAAATGCCTTCATGGGTCATGGAGACATAGATCATGGGGATCGGAATGTCGGGTTCGGACTCTTTGGGAATCGACACATAGGCGGATGCGCCCATCGCAATGATCAGCACGAAGGCAAGCGCAACTGTGCGCGTACGCGTGAACGCGGCGTCGATAAAGGCCTTCATCACCGCACCCTTTGCTGCGCAGAATCCGGTTTCGTCAGCATGACGGAGCTGCGCAGTCCGGCTTCCGAGCGTGCCGGCTCTTTCTCGCTCACAGCGCGAACTTTTTCGCCGACCCGGACAAAACCCGCACCAATGGTGATGATGCGCGCATTGTCATCGACACCTGTCAGCCAGACGCCACCGACATCCGAACGCACGATCTTCGCCGCGTGGAATTCGACCTTGTTGTTCTTGTCGACGGTCTTCACGCCGAGAACGCCCTTGTCATCAAGGGAGAGAGCAGCCGGAGATACGAATTGCGCCATAACGGACCCGGTCGGAATCTTTGCCTCGGCGCTTATCCCGGACGGGATTTCTCCGTCCGGATTGTCGACCTCGATCTCGACGCGAAAGGTTCGCGTGTCGACGTCGGCGCGCGGGGCAACGTAACTGACCTTGCCGTCGCGCTGTTCGCCGGTCGCGAATTTGATCGATGCGGACCGCCCCATTTTGACATTGGAGATATTGTGCTGCGGAATTCGGACGCTGATCACGAGCGGGTCGTTGTCGACGATCGTTGCCACCTCGCCGTTGACTTCAACGTAGGTGCCCAGTTCGATGTCGCTCGACAGCACGACGCCCTCAAACGGTGCACGGATCTCAGTGTGCTCCATCGCAATACGGGCTTCTTCCATTTCCGCTTTGGCCGTCTGAAGTGCGGAATAGGTTTCATCGGACCGCCGTTGGGTCTGGTAACCTTTTTTGCCGAGCGCCTGGGATGCCTGATAGGCGTTTTCCTGTTCGCGGACACGTGCCTTGGCACGTTCAAACAACGCTTCGCGATCCTTGAGCTTGAGTTGCGCAATAATGTCGCCAGCGACCACTTCCGCACCCTCATCTTTGAGAACCTTTTCGATCTGTCCGGTCGTTTCCGCACGCACCGTCACCGTACGGTTCGGTTCGGCATGACCTTGCGCAATGATGTAACGCTCAACAGGCTGGGCTTTCGCCTCGCGCACGGAAACCTTCATCGGCTCGGCGGCTTTTTTTCCGGCACTGACAGCCGCAACGGTCGGTGTGACAGGCGATTGCATCAGATAGCCGCCGAACACCCAGGCGGTGATGCCCAGGGTCATAGTCGCAGCAATGATGTATGACTTCTTCAAAGTCCAGTACTCCGGATGGTTTGGTTGGCGTGAGTTTTCGGCGCTACTTCAGACCGTTTGCTCCACGGGCTCGCGTGGCCTCTCAGCAGATGACGTCTTGGATTTCGTATCCCAGCTATCGATCACACTCTCGAAGCTCTCGATCAGCGTCTCATAAAATTCATTGAGTTCCATCAGGCGCTCATGCGCATCTTCAAGATCGGACGGCAGGTCCGACTGTGTTCCTTCGACCATTTCGCGCGCCCGGCGCATGCGTTCCACATACCCGCGCATCAGGAGCGCATAGGGTTTTGAACGCATTCTAAAATAGTCTTGCCGCTCGCCGGGCACACATGTGCGCTCGATGACGCCCAGATTTTCAAGCAGCCGGGTATTGGTGCTTATGCTGGCCCGGCTGACGAGCAGTCTTTCCGCCAGGTCGGCAAAACTGAACGGTCCTCCGTGCATTATCATCAGGCCCATAATGCGGCCTGCGATGCGGGGAAGTCCGTCAGCCTGAGTCACAAGGCCGAGGCGCTCGACGAAGTCAGCGATGATTTGGTCAGTATGTGCGGTCATAGCAAAATATATGGTGTGTTTGTTTCGTTCAGTCAAGACTGAACGTACTAGCCGCGAGTGAATGAAAATTTAATGGCAACATTTTGACGGTTGTCGAAGAGCAACTGCCGGTGGTCAGCTCTCGATGGAGGCCGGTGAGGTGGGGTCCCGGCGAAACAACATTTTCCGTTCCAACAGTGGAAACGCGGCTCCACACCCAAACTCCGGTCTTCCGCTGTACTAGCGATGAATGGTGTCGCCCAAATTGGCGTAATCATCATCGCGAAGCTCTTGCAATATTTCCGCGACCTGGTCGGGACGTGCACCCATTTCTGTCATTGCGATTGCGCCGAGTTGGAGGCTTGATTCAAGCGTTTCCGGCACCGCCTGAGTTGCTCCGCTCATTTCCAGAAGATGGCTGTGGGGCAGATCCCGCGCTCGGACGACGATCGGCAAATCCGGGAAAAACTCGTGCAGTGCCGCGACGATACGATCCGCCGTTGCGAGCTGGTCGATTGTAATGACCGCACCCCTTGCGCGGCTTGCACCTGCCGCATTCAGGATTTCGATCTGGCTCGCATCTCCGAAGAAGACGGGCATTCCTTTGGCGCGGCATGCCACAATCCGGGGCGTATCCAGATCGAGAGCGACATACGGGACGCCACCGGCGGAAATGATCTTTGCCACGGTTTGGCCGACGCGACCGAACCCCGCGATCACGACATGGTCTTGCAGATGTTCTCCAATGTGCTCAACACCTGCAACGGTCACTTCTTCACGGCTTTCCCAGAGCGACGACAGTCGATCACCCGCATAGGACATGGCCGGGGTCGCCACCATCGTCAGCGTCACGCTTGCAAGAAGAATTTGCGTGATCTCAGGGTCGAGCAGGCCAAGCGCGCTGGCGGTCAGAAACAGGATGAAGCCGAATTCACCGCCCTGTGAAAGAAGCAGTCCAACCCGTAGCGAATGGCCCACCGGTGAACCAAATGCTCGGCAAAGCGCGGCTGTCACGATGCTTTTGCCGACCATAAGGCTGACGACGATCAAAGTTATGGTGGCCAGTTGACTGCCAATCAACGCGATGTCGATAGACATGCCGACCGTCATGAAAAACAGGCCGAGGAATATGCCCCGAAATGGTCTGATGTCCGCCTCGACCTGATGTCTGTATTCGCTTTCGGACAACAGGAGACCGGCCAGAAAAGCACCCAGCGCCATTGATATGCCGGCCAGTGACATCAGCCAGCCGGCCCCGAGAACGACAAGCAAGGTGGTCGCCACAAAGAGCTCGGAACTGCGTGTTTCGGCAATAATGCGATAAACGGGCCGCAGGATCATCCGTCCAACGCCAACGACCAGAGCCAGCACAATGGCCGCTTTCATGACAGAAACCCCCAATGCGGAGATGAAGGATCCCTGTCCTTCACCAAGCAGGGTCACAAGCATCAGGAGCGGCACGATCGCGAGATCCTGGAAAAGCAGAATGGCGAATGAAATCATTCCAAAAGGCGTTGCCCGTTCGCCCTTCTCAATCAGAAGCTGGAGAACAAACGCCGTGGATGACAGTGCCAGCCCGCCACCGATGACTATGGCCGCATCTGTGCCGGCGCCAAGAGCCCAGGCAATGCCACCAATGAGACACCCCGTGACGGTTACCTGCAGAGCTCCAAGTCCAAACACATAACGCCCCAAAGAGCGCAAACGCTCCACCGAGAGTTCCAATCCAATCATGAAGAGAAGAAACACAACGCCGAATTCAGCCAGGGTATGGGCGTTCTGGGACTCTGTGACGACCGCCAGTCCGTGCGGCCCGACAAGGATGCCGGCGGCAAGATAGCCAAGGACGGGACTGGTCCGCAACCGCCGGAATGCGGGGACAACAACGACAGCGGCAACCAGAAAAATCAGAACGTCGTATAGGATTTCCGAGTTGTGCAATCGATCCCTCCAGCGCGGTTCTAGGCCCCTCGTGGAGATCTGCAAGGGCAGCCGTCGAGGGTGGTGAAACCGTGTCGTCTTCGGCACTTCCCTCCAGTTGGCGTGTTGAGTGCGCGCTCACAAAGGCTAATCGTGATTACTAGGCTTGGGTCATTTGACGGGCCTTGATCTGCGTCAAAAGGGATGGGAGGAGGCGCGATCAAGCGCGTCCTTCGGCGGGGTTGGATCAAGCGTCAGGTGAATGCCGGTGTAACCTCAAGAAGGTTGTTGCATGCCTTGTGTCTTGCGCCACACGGACGGGGAGACACCAAAGCGCCGTTTGAAGGCCCGGCTGAACGCGGCTTCCGATCCGTATCCGACCGAGACGGCGACGTCCATGATTGTGGCGTGGCTTCTCACAAGCTTCCGCGCCGCCAGTCTCATTCTGTGCTGCATGACATATTCCGCGGGCGCGCAACCCAGATGGCGATTGAATTTTTCTGCCAACGCGGATCGGGACGAACCAACAGTCCGGCCAAGTTTTTCGACGGTCCACTGCTGTTCGGGGTCTTTGTGAATGACAGCGATCGCCCGACTCAAGGACCGGTCCCGCAGTACATCGTACCACCCCCCCGAGGCGTCACCGTGAGACTCGACGTAAGACCGGATCGCTTCAATGAGGAGTAACTCGGACAGGCCCGCAAGGACGGCAGCGGCTCCGGGGCGGTTGTCTGCGGCTTCCGCTGCTGCAAATTCCAGGGATGCGCGCACCACCTCGCCGGAACGGGCCGTGGCACAGTCGTAGATCAGGTAGCGGGGTAAGGACGAAAACAGAGGATCGTCGGCAAGTGCAAGTCCTCCGAGAAAACCGCAGACGGTCCGCGTTTTCGCACCACCACCCCCATGCTCGATGACCATCATGTTGCCCGGACCGGGAATCTGCACGACGTCGAGTGCTGAAACCGCAACTGCCGGGTCACGGCCCGCCATTGTGTGATGGTCATTGTGTGTGAACACGATAGCTTGCCCCGGCAGCATCACCACCGCCGGCTCGCCCGGAACTTCGACGATCATCCTTCCTTCGACAATGTAATGATAGATGATCAGATGATCGATCGGTCCGAGATGGTCGAAGCAGTCCGCGACGCTGAGTTCTGTCGACAGACACCACGGCTCGGTGAATTCACCGCGTAAGAACATTCCCGCGGACAAGCGCGCCGAACGCAGGATCTCTGACAAAGCGTCCATTGGATGCGGTTCCTGTGATGATGCGGCGGTACGATCAAATCAATTGGCGTTTTGATCATTCGTCAATGTCCGACCGAATGCTATCTCCAGCGCCGATCGTTGAGGATTGAATTCCTCGTGATGAAATCAGCGCAGCGGTCATGAACCGTTCCGATTTTTACTTATTCAGAAGGTGAGAAGCAATGCTTAGACTTGGAGATACAGCGCCCGACTTTGAGGCCGAGACGACACAAGGCTCGATAAACTTCCACGATTGGATTGGAGAGTCCTGGTGTGTGCTGTTTTCACACCCGAAGGATTTCACGCCCGTCTGCACCACGGAGCTTGGCTATATGGCCAAGATCAAGCCTGAGTTCGACAAACGCAACGTCAAGGTCATTGGCATCAGCGTCGATCCGATCACGTCCCATGCCGAATGGTCGAAAGACATCAAGGAAACCACGGGCTACGCACCGAACTACCCGATCATCGGCGACCGTGACCTCAGGATCTCCAAACTCTACGGCATGCTTTCGAGCCTTGCCGGCAATTCAAGTGAAGGGCGCACGGCAGCCGACAACCAGACAGTGCGTAATGTCTACGTGATCGCCCCCGACAAATCGGTCAAGCTGATTATCACCTATCCCATGAGCACGGGCCGCAACTTCGACGAGCTGCTGAGGGTCATCGATTCACTGCAGCTGACGGCGCACCACAAAGTCGCAACGCCGGTGAACTGGAAGCACGGCGAAGATGTGATCATCGTGCCCGCGGTTTCCGACGACGACGCAAAGCAAATGTTCCCCAAAGGCTGGGACGCGCCGAAACCGTATATGCGCATTGTTCCGCAGCCCCAGTAAGGACCCTCGGAACACCTACCTCACCACTCCACTGAGACGAAAACAAGCAATCGTCGCCGGGTTCGCCCGGCGGCGTTTGCACGAACACTCTCCGATTTCACAAACCTGTTACACCGAGGTGACCAGAATGGATATTCAATTGAGCAGCGAGCGGACGAGAGACACTGTCTTGAACCCAAATCGGTTCAAGGCCGCCGCGACCTACGACGCGGCAGCGGATAGTTTTGACGCCGAGCCTCTCTCTTTCTGGGACCGGCACGGACGGCGCACAGTAGAATTGTTAGACATCATGTCCGGTGAGCGGGTGCTGGATGTGGGATGCGGCACCGGCGCGTCCGCGCTTCCTGCCGCTGCTGCCGTTGGGGTGAAAGGTTCCGTCAACGGCATCGATGTCTCTGAAAAACTGATTGGGCTTGCGCGTGAAAAGGCGGGAGCGCAGCAGCTTTCCAACGTGAGTTTTCAGCTGGCGGACATGATGGAAATGGACTTCGCCGAACAGAGCTTCGATGCCGTCATAAGCGTTTTCTCCATATTCTTCGTTACCGATATGGAACGGCAGACTGAAGAGCTGTGGCGGTTTGTGCGTCCGGGCGGTCGGCTGGCCATCACCGTGTGGAGCGTCGACCCTTTCGAACCTGGCAGTTCGCTCATCAATGAGGAAGTGAAGCGTCACCGACCCGACATTACCATTCCGACCTCGCCGTGGAAGCGTCTGGCCGATCCCGCGGATCTGCGACAGCTTTTCCTGGAGGCGGGAACAGCCGAGCCAAAGATCCAGTTTGTTCCGGATTGTCAACCGCTGAGAGAACCAGCGGATTTTTGGACCATCGCCATGGGTTCCGGTTTTCGCGGGCTGATCGAGCAGATGACGCCCGATGAGCGTATCGTGGTCCGCGAACGTGTGCTTGAACGGTTGTCGCAAACGGGCATCACAGAAATTGAATCAGGCGCGATCTGCGCGATTGCCCACAAGCCCCATTGAACACTCTATCCCCTGATATCGGACTGTAAACGGAGACGAGACAATGATTGACTTCACTCGACGCGATTTCCTGCGAAACGCCACAGTGGCAGGCGCGATGACGTTTGGCGGGCCGATGATGGCGCTGCCGTCGTTGGCCGGCAGTGCCAGAGAAACCGGCTACTATCGCTACACGATCGGCGACATAAAGTGCACGGCCTTGTATGACGGTGTCTGGAAAAAGGAACATGCGGACGATTTCATTCGCAATGCGAGTGTTGCCGAAACCAAACAAGCTCTTTCCAAGGGCGGTTTGAGCATGGAACACGTCACCATTGAATTCTCTCAAACACTGCTTGAGACATCCGGCAAGAAGGTTCTGATCGATCCCGGCACCGGCGGCCAATGGGTTCCCACCGCCGGGACGATGATACAGAACATGGCAGGTGCGGGAGTTGCGCCCGGAGACATCGATACAATCCTGATCTCGCATTTTCACCCTGACCACATCTTCGGAATGATGGAAAAGGAGACCAATGCTCAGGTGTTTCCCGATGCCGAGATCATAGTGCCGGAGGCCGAGTTTGCCTTCTGGACCGACCCGCAGGTCTTCACCAAGCTTCCCAAGCCGTGGCACGGGCTGGTGCAGCGTATTCAGGCAACATTTCCGAAGTGGCCGAACGTCAGACGTGTTGCCTCGGATGTGGAGGTTGTGCCCGGCATACGCAGTCTTTCGGCACCCGGCCACACGCCCGGTCACACCGCGTACCATGTCAGCTCCGGTGATGCGCAGTTGATCGTTGCCGGTGATGTTGCAATCACACCCGCATTGTTTGTTGCCAATCCCGGGTGGCAGGTAACGTTCGACGCCGATCCCGAACGCGCCGAGCAAACGCGGCGTAGTCTGTTTGACCGGGTCATTGCCGATGGTGCCGGTATTGCCGGATACCACTTCGGCTTTCCCAACGCCGGAAAAGTTCTGAAGGATGGATCAGGCTATGCGTTTGTGCCTTATGCGGGATGACACAGGTAAAGACTGATCAACCCATCAGCTTAGAAACAAAGGCTTCCATGGTGGGGAAGGTCGCCATGGGAACAGCCAGTTCGGCGCCAAAACCCTTGTGCCCGAGCCCGCGTCCTTCCCGGTTGATCCAGACTACATCCTGGCCGAGCAGATTTGCCGGTCGGACGTCTGCGCGCAAGCTTTGGGCAACGTGAAGCACTCTCTTTGGCGGAATCTTGTGTGTCGCAAGATCAGTGAGGCCCAGCACGAAATGGCGAAGCGAGGGCTTGTAAGCACCGGCGCGCTCCGCCGTCACCTCAATCTCAAAACGGTTCCCCAATAACGCGTGGGTCTTTGCAAAAGACCCGTCATCCATATTGGTAAGGGCGCCAAGCCGGAAGCGTTCACGTAATCTCGCCAGGGCAGCGACACTGTCGGAGTAGGGAGGCCAGGTCTCCACCGAGTTTCCGAACTGCGCCTGTTCGTCAGGATCGATGTCCAGCCCGAATTCGTCGCCGATGTAAGCGTATGCAGAGCGGAGGATCTGAGGATAGGGACGGGCAGGGGACAGGGTCTGATAATGAGCGCGTGCCCGGTCGAAGGCATCCAGCAAGTCCGCGTCATCCAAGTTTGGATTTGTCTCACTTGTCCAGTCTCTCAATGTCGACAGGATCACGGGCTCCCAATCGATGAGCGTCCCGTAAACGTCGAAGGTTATGGCGTCGTAGTTTTCGGCTTGCATAAAAGGTATGTCCATGATGGAATTATCGATAATCGATAATATTGACATCATCTGACCCAGGTCAAGACCAATGACTTTCCAGGAAACAATTTCAAACGGCGAAGGCGTCAAACCTCGCCGGTCCATGTCGGAACGCATCGCCGATCAATTGCGGCGGGAAATCCTGTCGGCGGCCATCGAACCCGGCCAGTCGATCAAACAGGACCACATCGCACAGCGGTTCGGCGTCAGTCAGGCGCCGGTGCGCGAGGCCCTGCGCCAGCTCGCCTCGGAAGACCTCGTCACATACCAGGTGAATTGCGGGGTAAGGGTGCCGTCGCTGGAGCAAAGGGAAGTAGAGGAGACGGCCGCCTTGCGGTTGAGGCTGGAACCATCTCTCATCACGCCGGCAGCAAGGAATTTTGGGGACGCGGATCGTCGACGGGCAACCGCGGCACTCGAGCAGATTTCCCAAGCGGGGGACGTTGCGGCATTGCTGCAGGCGAATGAAGAGTTTCATGAGGCACTCTACAGCCCTGCCGGACAGCCTGTGACGTTGCATCTGGTGCGCCAGTTGCGCCAGCGATATGTGAGATATCTCGGCTTCATGTGGCATCACAGCCGGCACGCGCAGGCGTCCCTGGATGAGCACCAGGCATTGCTCAATTTGATTTGCGATGGCCAGGCACAGGCGGCACGAGAGTTATTGAAGACGCATATCAAGGCGTCTACAGAAGCCATAATGAAAACGATGGCGCTGCATTGTCCCTGAGCGTCTGTGTCCATCGTCAAACAGATTTGCAATAGTGATGCTCGTTTCTGGCCTTATGCAGACACTTTCCAAGAACGGTCTTAACTCCTGAAACGCGACCGCTGAACGCGGTTCAGGTCGGGAATCCGATGGTTCTATGGGGCGTCCGGGATGGTTCTTCTCAACATGACCCTTGGCGTGGCGGCAAAAATCGCTAACAATTGGGAATACTTGGGGGAAAGCACTCGATCGGACCCGCGCTGTGGCAAGCTTCAGTCTTGTTCACGACTCTCTTCAGGCGCCGGAAATTGCAGCGCCGTGGTCAGTGCGCGTCGGGAGACATGGCTACCACCGCCTGCTGACCGTCCGCGCAAACATCGACCTTCAATATTTCTGGGAAAAACGCTGGTTTCTGATCGCTTTGGCAGTTGGAGCGGCATTGCTTTACGCGCCACAACCGGAAGGGTTGACGCGCGATGGCATGATCGTCCTGTCAATGTCGGTGGTGGCGACGATCCTTTTCATCACCGAACCGGTTCCGCTGCCGACCGTGGCCCTGCTGCTGATCGTCGGTGAGGTCATGTTGCTCGGGCGCAACTCCACCGAGGTCGCCAGGAGCCTGATGACGGACTCGGTGTTGTTTATCATGGGTTCACTGATGCTTGCTGTTGCGGTGGTCAAGCAAAAACTCGACCAGCGGATTGCCTGGTTCATTGTGCGGATGACAGGCACCCGAACCTCGCGAATATGTTTCGGTATCTCGGTTGTTTCAGGGATCCTGGCGTCGTTTGTTGGCGAGCACACGGTCGCTGCCATGATGCTTCCGGTAGGCATCACGCTCATTACGCTCACATCCGAAGATCGCAAAGGCGTGCACAATCTTGCAGCCGTCCTGCTTTTCTCCATCTGCTACGGCTGCTCGGTGGCCGGTATCGGCACGCCTTCGGGCGGCGCCCGCAACGCCATCATGATCGGATACTGGAAGGATTTCTTCTACGATCCCACCAATCCGGAAACCTATAAGTTTCTCATCGATTATGTCCGATGGGCCGTGTACGCCTACCCGATATTCCTCGTTCAACTCCCGTTTGTAACGGCGTTGTTGCTCTACACATTCAAACCGGAGCATCGCGATCTGTCGCGTGCTGTCGCCAAGCTGCGCGCCGGAATCCGAGACGAAGGTCCGATGACGCTCGGAAATTGGGCTGCAATTGTGATGTTCTTCCTCATCCTCTATGCCTGGATTTTCTTGTCCCCGGAATACGGCATGGGAACCATCGCCTTGCTTGGTGCCGCGGCTTTTCTGGCGGCTGGCCTGGTGCAGTGGGAGGACATCAATTCAGGCGTCAATTGGGGGGTGGTCCTGTTGTACGCCGCCGCCATTTCGCTCGGGGTGCAGATGAAGATGACAGGTGCCGCCGCTTGGGTGGCAGCCGGTTTCCTGGACGTCCTGACACCGCTTGGGGCCGATTCCGGTATTGGCTTGTGGGTTGCCATTTCCGCACTCACAACCTTTGTCACGAACACGATGTCGAATGGCGCGGCGGTCGCGGTTCTTGGACCGATCGTTCTCAAGCTTGCCGTGGCGGCGGGCGAAAGCCCCATCGTCATCGGCTTTATTACCGCGATCTCCTCGGCATTCGCTTATCTGACGGTCGTTGGCACGCCCGCATGCACTATCGTCTTTGCAGCGGGCTACCTGACCCCGGGCGATTTTCTGAAAGTCGGCTGGCGCATGGTCATCATGTCGACGATTGTCATGATTGCGATGGCGACGTTTTATTGGCCACTGATCGGGGTGTGATCCATGGCAGCCTGGAGAATCTCAGCTTCACACGACAAACGTGCCGCGCAGGAAGAGATGCGCAAGGAACGCGAAACACGCCAGGAGCGGTTTCGCATACTCGTGTGTGTCAACGGCACGGATGCGTCCTATGAGGGTTTGAAACTTGCCGCCGAGATCGGCCAGACAGGACCCTGCGATATTGTTCTGCTTTATGTGCGCCGGGTCGACCAGGGCTTGAACTCGGGCGGTCTACAGGTGAGGGTTGCGCGGCAGAACATGCTCGATTGGGGCCTTGAGTTGCCCGGAATTCAGTATCTCAGGCGTGGCCTCGATATCCTCGGTGAACTTGGCTATCTGACGAAGGAATGGAGATCGAAAGCCAGTCATACCGATATCTTCGGAGATCCCCTCGGCGATAACAAGGTCGAGTATCGCTCGGGCAGGAAAAAACGCATCATCCTGAAGCTCAAAACCGCGCCCAGCGTTTCCAGCGGCATCCTCGACCAGTATGAGCTTGGGCCCTACAACCTGATTATTACCGGGCCGCCAAAGCGTTGGCGGGGTGAGTTCAAGTCCTTTCTCGAGCCAAGTACAGTGCAGAAAGTGGCGATGCTGTCGCCGTGCTCGGTGCTGACAATGCGGAACGCTTTCGACAGCAAAAAGGGTTTTCTGATTGCAACCGACGGTAAGCCGCACTGTGTCGTATCCATGAAGCAGGCCGCAGTGCTGGCCCACACCCTTGGGCGGCCCATCACCATAACATCCACGGCATTGGACGAGGACTTGCGGCCAATGGTGAAGAGCCGTTTGACGGCGGCCAGGAAAGAGCTTGCGGCAATGGGCATCACCAATGTGAAGACACTCGCGCGCGTCGGTGATCCTCATGAAACCGTAGTCGAGGACGCAAAACGTTTCGCTATAACCGTGGTTGCGGACTCCGGAAAATCCCGGTTCAAACGGTTTCTGCGCGGCTCCGTTGCCTTCGACATCATGGGCAACGCGACAACCTCGGTTATGAATGTCCGCTAGTCGTTCTTTTCCAGGCAATTGAGAAAATCGGCCGGTCTCTACCGCAGAAATCCGGCCGATCCCCAAATGCGCCGAGCGAGGGAGGATAGTCCGCCCGCGCCATCGTAATACGTATGGGTGCGAAGTGCGGATCACAGCGCGTGTGTCATGCCGTGAGATGGCAGGTCCATGGCGTATCCACGATCATGTATTGCATTTATTTTGATAAAAAAACAATTCTTGTATAACCGTTGCCCCAAGGCTGCACTGCATTTTCGCAACCACCGACAAACCGCAGCCGTGAAGATGGGAGTAACGCAAAATGACTTCTTGGCTGAAAATGCTGCTTGCGCTGACGCTCTTCGCCTCCGCATATGTGGCTCCCGCCGGCACAGCTGCAGCCGGCGACTTTCCCGACAAACCGGTGACCTGGATCGTTCCGTTCAAAGCTGGCGGCGGAACCGATCGCTGGGCCCGTGTTCTCTCAAGTGTGTCTTTCGATGTTCTCGGCCAACCTCTGCGGATCCGCAATCTGCCGGGGTCGTCGGCGGTGCGCGGGTGGAAATACATGCTCGAACAGCCTGCCGACGGCTACAATGTTTATCAGGCAAGTCCGACACCGATCATCGCGCTGAAGCGGGAGAAGAATCCACCGTTGAAACCCACTCAGGTGAAGATCGTCTGCTTCGTCTCCGCTTTCCGCAATATCGTCCTGGCGCCTCCGGGCAAACCATGGTCGACATGGGAAGGCCTGATCAAATACGCCAAGGCGAACCCGGGCAAATTGACCTTCGGGGCGACATTCTCCGAACTGAGCGGCACGGCGCTGGCCTTCAACAGCGCTGGCGTCAAGGTGAAGCTGGTGCCGTACTCGAGCACGTCCGATGCCGTCACCGATCTTCTGGGCGGTCATATCCAACTCGCCGCCGCCACGGAGTCGACCGCGCTTGGCTACAAGGCAATCAACTTCCCGCGTTGGATAGGGGTCCATCCGGACACGCCCGACGAGATTGTGGCCAAACTCTCCGACAAGATCGGCGAGATGCTGAAACAGCCTTCGTTGAAAAAGATCATGGGCAAGATGGGCGAAGAGATCATCTTCGTGCCGCACAAGGATGCCCAGGCGCAATATGACGAGATCGTCGCTGGCGTCAGCGAAGCCGTGGCCGCACTGAACTAGTTCCTCCACCAGGGCAGGTAGTCACCCTGTCCAAAGCTATGCCCGGCAGTGTGATTGAGCGCTGCCGGGCCAATTCCCCGGCAAAAACCATGAAAATGATCAGAACGAACCGAGGTGCAGCCTGCGCCATCCTAGCCGCCCTGGCGCCCCTCATGGTCTATATCGTTTTCTCGGATTGGGCAGGCGACCGGCTCAGTGACGGGTTTCGCCTCGGCACGTTTCCGCTGATTTATCTGGCGCTCTCGATGGCCCTGGCCGCGGTCATAACAATGGACGACCGCAAAGGGGACGTTCTGGAAGACATTGAGACCTTGTCCCTGCCGGGCCTTGCACGTGTTGTTTTCTATTTCGGCGTCGCTGTCCTATTCGCTTTCTATCAAGAGAAAATCGGCTTCATCCCATGCGCATTCGCACTGTCGGTGACGGGTGCAGTGGCCATGCACCTGCGGCCCTGGCCATTATCGGCAATATCGTCAATCTGGGACTGGGACGGATCTTTGCGTTTGTCTATGCCAAGATCGGGGAGGTGCCGAAACAGTATCTGATACCGCTGATCGGTATCATGGCGGTCGTCGGTTCCTATGTGTATGAGGAAAATCCCTACCATGTTCTGCTGATGCTGATCTTTGGCCTCGTCGGACTTGTGCTCCGTGTGTGCAAAATACCCGAGGCGCCGATGGTCATTACCTTTTTGCTTGCGCCTCTCGCGGAAGAAAACATCCGGCGCGCATTGCTGATTGGCGGAGGGGACTGGATTGAGACGCTCATGAACAGCCCGATTTCGATCACACTGGCGGTTCTTTCAATCGGGAGTATTGTTTTCTCCGCCAGGGTCCGCGTCTATCAGCGCATTGCGGCAATACGTGAAGCCGATATCGGCGATGTCAGGGAATGAGTTCAACCACGCTCAGCAAACAGGATGAAGTCCTGAGTCCAAACGCCGGTCTGATTGGCGTGACGGGTTCGCGTGCAAAGCTCTCAACCCCATGTCTTGTGCTCGATCTGGATGCGCTGGAACGAAATGTTCAGCACATGGCCACACTGTGCCGTGATGCGGGGATCGCTCTTCGTCCGCATGCCAAAACCCACAAATCGATCGAGATAGCGCGACGTCAGGTGTCAGCCGGAGCTGTTGGCATAGCGGTCGCAACCATCGGAGAGGCGGAGTGTTTTCGCACGGGAGCGATCAGCGACATTCTGATGACGTCCCCAATCCCTCCGGGCATCAAAATGGACCGGCTGATCGCACTCGCATCTGATCGGGGAGGGATCTCCTGCGTGGTGGACAATCCTGACTGCGTCACCGCTCTTCAGAGTGAAGCAAAGAGCGCGGACATCATTCTGCAAACCTTCGCTTCATGGGATTGCAGGCTTATGCCGGGCATCTGTCACATGTTGAAGACCTTGAGACGCGTACGGCGGAGGCGCGCAGTGCCGCCGACCTTATCCAGCAGGCGCTGGCGGCCGTGAAAGAGGCGGGTCTTCGGGCTGCGGTCGTATCGGGCGGTAGCACAGGCACCATTTTCATCGATCCCGGGCTCGATGCCCTTGATGAGATGCAGTGTGGCAGCTACGGGTTCATGGACGTGGAGTATGACATCGTTGATCTCGACGGCAGGTCCTCGACCCCCTTCGAGCCGGCATTATTCGTGCGGACGTCGGTCATCTCGAAAAAATGTTCCCGATATCGCGACTGTTGATGCCGGATGGAAACACTTCGCAACCAAACTCGGGACGCCTCCGCGCGTTTGGCCGAACAACGGCTCGTTGAGCGTGAAGCTGCAAAGTGACGAACATGGTCAGATTTCGGTAATGGCGGGCGAAGACACACTTCAGGTCGGCATGTCACTGGAATGTTTCGTGCCGCACTGCGACCCGACCGCAAATCTGTTCAACGAATATCATGTATGCCGGGGTGATCAGCTGGTTGATATCTGGCCCGTCGACGCGCGCGGGGCGATTTGACTAGTTCTCGGAGTGGCCGTTTTTGGCAATGCTCAGATCGATTGCTTTCGCGTTCCTCGCCGTCGCCAGATGCTCCTGGAGCAACTTAACGGCTTTTCTTCGTGAGCCTTTTTCAAGCGCTTCGAGGATTGCCACATGCTCGTCGGCAAATATGTCGATGCGCTTGGTTTCAAGGACCTTGGTGTATTCAATCACGCGGCGTGAGGCGTTCGCGCGTTTGAGCGCATCGAGGTAAAAGTGGTTCCCTGACCAGGAAACGATGCTCTCATGCAGTTCGGTGTTGATTTCAAACAGGTCTACAGCACTCAGGGTTTCGAACTCGCCCTGTGCGATGCGCCGCTGCAATGACAGCAGGGATTGAAACTCGCGTTCATTGATTTCGAAGCCGGGCTCAAGAACGGCCGCCGGCTCGATGGTCTCCCTGAACCGGTAGAACTGTGCGTAATCTTCCTCTGAGGTAATCCCCAGCCGCACGGTCCACTTGTAACCGCTCCCTTTTTCCAGCCACCCCTCGGTTGCCGCGCGCTCACACGCCCGCTGCACGCGCCCACGTGTCGCCCCGTAGGCGGTAACGAGATCAGAGATTGTAAGGTTATGGCCCGTCCCCCACGACAGGGCGTCCCGCGCAAGCTTGAGATAAACGGCGTCCGCACCAAGGTCCTGCTTGAACAGTTGCAACGCATCTTCAACGGGCTTGCTCAGATAGAAGCCGCGGTTTGGCTGATGCTCGGCTATTCCGAGTGCTTCGAGGTGGCGAAGCGCGCGATTGATGGGTGAGCGGGAGACGTTGAAAAAGGTTGCAAGCGCTTCCTCGCGCAGGGGCTGTCCCACCTCCCATGCGTTTCGGCTTGCATGCATGACAATGCTGCGTGCAAGGGAGCTGTTCTGGCTGTCTCGACGCCCCTGGCGTTCCGGCGAATCCATCAATGCAGTGTGCCAGATGTCTGAGTGTTTGTTGCCTTATACATCGATGCGCACATTACATTTCACATCCTTTGAAGCGCAACAGCCGGCCATTGATTGACGGCGTCATTGCGATTTCGCGGGAGCTGGGTTTGCCTGGGCAGCAATACCGAACAGGCTCCATCGATTTCCGGCCCACCGATAGAGAAGGTCAAAGTTTATGCGCAGCGGTCGCGTGGGAAAATAGCCGGTCAACTGGAGCATGCCCTGCTTGTTGAGCGCGGGCTTTTTGGTGAATTTCGGAGCGATCATAACGACGGGGCCAAGGTTTAGATTTTTCGCACGCAGGGTGGCAAAGATGCTGGCAAGTTTCGCCGCGGTATTGGATTTTTGAAATCCGGGCGTGCCGAGATCGCGAAACACGGTGTAGTTGCCGGTACGGTTGGCCTGGTCGAGCGCAATGATGGTCGTTCGCACCAGAATGGTAAGGCCATTCGTGTCCGGCATTCGCGGAGCTGACTGAGTGTGAGCCGGCTCGGATGCAAGACATATGAGGCTTGTGGCAATTGCTAGGTAAAGAATGGCTTGGCGCATGTTTCTTCCACGGCGGTGTTAAACTGAAACAGTCTCGTGCGTTGCGTAATTGCCTCAAAATACTGTTTCGAAAACTCAATCATAAATTCGAAAGTTCCAACTGAAAAACGTGCGGGGGAGCGCCACACAGATCCGCCGCAGAAACCAAGGATCAAACCATGATCCACACCTGCCTGGGGTCAGCCCATGCCCTTGCGCGCCGTAGTGGTGTGACAATACTGCAACCACGGCAAAAAAAAATACTCCTCCGTCAGGGTTTCCCCTGCATGAAATCAGACTGGGCATATTACAGTATCTGCTGGTTTGACGAGCAGACTGACCTGAAGAAGCGGTTAATTCTTCCGGCCCTTTTGAGGGACCCTTGGCGGGGTGGTCCTGTCAAAACCGTAAAAATTCCTAGGGCTTGGGGAGAGTTTTCCTGTGGTCTGCCGACTGGCAGCCGCGCGGGGCTTTGGCGTTGCGCGGATTTGTATCGGTTCAACAGATTGGATTGGGTTTAGTAGCAGAAACAGTAACAGTAAAAATATCGGGGGATATTATGTCTGGAGTACCCCAACGGAAATACAACGCGCTGTCGCGCGTCGCGATGCTTGCGGCTTTGCCGCTTGCGGTGGCCATACCGGCTTTGGCCGACGGGCCGAACACCTCAAACCCGGCACCCACGCCGGTAACGCCGGCAGCGGTCATCACGAATACGCCCCAGCTTTCCA
>Ga0209633_10000294_pt1 | contig 59011 bp, 59 predicted proteins | sample Cruoilmetagenom1_FD_187290 | JGI IMG/M metagenome (GOLD analysis project Ga0209633, IMG submission 187290) | Oil polluted marine microbial communities from Coal Oil Point, Santa Barbara, California, USA - Sample 1 (SPAdes) (version 2) | ecosystem: Environmental > Aquatic > Marine > Oil seeps ... | reverse complement strand
CATCGGATGTGCCGATCTTGGAAAGGCATCAATGATCTTTTTAACTTCTTCGTCAACCAATGATTCTTTTCTAATATCATTATGAAACTTTTCCAATGTTTCCGCATTAGGTAATTCTCCAAAAATCAACAAATAAGCAACTTCTAAAAAGTCTGCTTTTTCAGCTAATTCTTCAATGGCATATCCCCTGTAACGCAGTATCCCTTTTTCACCATCCAGAAAAGTAATGCCACTTTCGCAGGAGCCGGTGTTTTTATAACCTGGATCCAGCGTTATGATACCTCCGGTTGTACTTCTTAAGGTTTTTATATCAATAGCGATTTCATTTTCTGTACCTTTTACTAATGGAAATTCATAAGTTGATCCATTAACTTGTAACGTTGCTTTATTAGACATTGTAATTTATAATTATTAATAAAATTTGAAAGTATGCTAAAATACTAAAATTATTATGATTCCCTGTTTATTGCTAAATGATTCTTGCTAAAATGATATATATAAAAAAGCGATTAATTATAATCGCTTTTTTGAAAAATAAAATATTATTTAATTGTCTCAAGAACTTTTACAAACAAGGTCTAAACCATGATCTCATCCATTAATTTGAAGATACCAGCTCTTTTTTGGCACTAACCATTTTCTCCAACATTGCGGTTGTAATTGATTTTGGCCTTTCTAAAGGATAGCCTAATGCCCTATCCCAAATAATATTAGACAGTACACCAATTGATCTACCTATAGCAAATAGAACAGTATAAAAATCATACTGAGTTACACCATAATGCCATTGTACAACGCCGGATTGAGCGTCGACATTTGGCCAAGGGTTCTTGGCTTTACCGTGCTCTCTTAGAATATCAGGTACAACTTTATATAAAGCATCAACATATTTAAATATATCATCCTCAGGTAAATGCTTCAAACAGAATTCACGTTGAACTGTATAACGTGGATCAGTTTTTCTTAAAACTGCATGACCATAACCTGGTATGACCTGCCCATTGTTTAATGTATCCCAAACATATTTTTTCATTTCTTCTTCTGAAGGTAATTTCCCTTTCATTTGGTCTTTCAATCCTTGTAACCAACGCAATACTTCTTGGTTTGCTAAACCGTGTAGCGGCCCAGCTAAACCATTAATCATAGCAGAAGTAGCGTAATACACATCTGATAATGAGCTCGCCACTAAATGCCCCGTATGTGCACTAACATTACCGCTTTCATGGTCGGCATGAATAATAAAATACATACGAGCAACATCATCATATGGTTTATCTTTACCCATCATATATGCAAAGTTTCCACCTAGATCTAATGATGCATCAGGATAACGATGTCCTTTTTCAGGATGATACAACTTATTATAAATATAAGCTCCTATCAAAGGCATTTTTGCAAGAAGATTTGTGGCATCTTCATAAGTAGTATCCCAATAATCCATTTTGTTCAACCCTTTTTTATACTTAATGTTAAAATGAGATTCTCTTTGTAAACTCATTACAGCAGCCGATAAGATAGCCATCGGATGGCTTTCACTAGGGAATGAATCGATTACGTCCCAAACATAACGAGGAATAACACGTCGATTTCTAAAATTGGTCATTAACTCTTCTACCTCTTTTTTAGTAGGTATTTCACCGGTTAACAATAAATGGTACAATCCTTCTACATAAGGCATTTCAGCGTCTTTGGGCTTAGGTAACTTTTCCAATACTTCAGGTAAGGTAAAACCTCTATAGCGTATTCCCTCGTTAGGATCTAAATAAGAAATATCAGTGACAAGACTTTTAATACCTCGCATACCACCAATTACTTGAGATACGGTAACGTTGTCAATAACTTCATCTCCATGTTTTTTTAAAAGCTCTATGGTTCTTGGTCGGTGTTCTTGAATTTTTCTGTATAGTTTATCCTTTAAAGTGATCATAATATTTAGTTTAAATCATTAATACTTTTGCCCAAACTTTTCAAAGTTACTATATGGATAGGATGAATTCTATGACATATATCATTAAGTACTAAGTAAGTAACATATGTTACATAACTATTTCGGGAAAGTTATTAAAATAAAAAGCCAAATTCTTGTCAGAATTTGGCTTTTATAATCTATAAATGGTGTTTTATGCTATTTGCTTAAATTTTAAAAGCATTCAATTGAGGAAAATAAGCGGTCTCACCAAGTTCTTCTTCTATGCGAAGTAATTGATTATACTTAGCCATTCTATCACTACGTGATGCAGAACCTGTTTTAATCTGACCTGTATTCAAGGCTACAGCTAAATCTGCAATGGTATTATCTTCTGTTTCACCAGAACGATGACTCATTACTGAAGTATAACCTGAATTTTTAGCCATATTTACAGCAGCAATAGTTTCTGAGAGTGTGCCAATTTGATTTACTTTAATCAAGATTGAATTTGCAATTTTCTCATCGATTCCACGCGATAATCTCTCAACATTGGTTACAAACAGATCATCTCCAACCAATTGTACTTTATCGCCAATTTTTTCTGTCAACAATTTCCATCCTTCCCAATCATTTTCGTCCATACCATCTTCAATGGAAATAATAGGGTACTTCTTAGAGAGTTCTGCCAAATATTGAGCTTGCTCTGAAGAAGTTCTTATTGCTCCTTTATCTCCTTCAAATTTAGTATAGTCATACTTTCCATTAACATAAAATTCAGCGGAAGCACAGTCTAACGCAATCATCACATCATCTCCCATTGTATAACCCGCATTCTTTACGGCTATTGCAATAGTTTCAAGTGCATCTTCTGTTCCGTCTAAAGTCGGTGCAAATCCGCCTTCATCACCAACGGCTGTACTTAAACCTCTAGCGTGCAATACTTTTTTAAGATTGTGGAAAATCTCGGTACCCATTTGTATGGCATGGCTAAAACTTGTTGCTTTCACCGGCATAATCATAAATTCTTGAAATGCAATTGGTGCGTCAGAATGTGATCCGCCATTAATGATATTCATCATAGGCACAGGTAATGTTTTTGCAGAGACTCCACCTACATAACGATATAAAGGTATATTTAATTCATTTGCGGCTGCTTTAGCCGCCGCTAGAGAAACACCTAAAATAGCATTAGCTCCTAATTTCGATTTATTTGGTGTACCATCTAAATCAATCATGATTTGATCAATCAATTCCTGTTCGAATACAGACACACCTAATAGTTCTTCGGCTATTTTGGTATTCACATTTGATACTGCTTTTAACACACCTTTACCCATAAAATTCTTACCTCCATCACGCAGTTCTACTGCTTCGTGTTCTCCGGTTGATGCTCCCGAAGGAACAGCAGCTCTACCTATAGTTCCGTTTTCTGTAATTACGTCTACTTCTACCGTTGGATTTCCTCTTGAATCAAAGATCTGACGTGCATGAATGCTAATAATAATACTCATTTTATTATATTTTTTTTGTACTGTAAATTTAAGGAATTGTAGTGGTTATCAACTATCAAATTGATTTTTTATACGATAACGTTTTCGCCTGAACACAAGATTAAATTTTTAATTAGATTCGCTCTTTTTTGCTGGTAGGTAGGTTAACGCGAATGACAGTTCATCAGAAACCCATCATAAATCTAGACTCATCAGGGAATAATTTTCAATTTTTAATCATCTCAAAAAACTGATCGAATAAATATTCAGCATCATGAGGGCCCGGACTTGCTTCAGGATGGTATTGCACCGAAAAACATTTCTTATTCCTTAAACGAATACCTGCGACGGTATCATCATTTAAATGCAAATGTGTAATTTCAATATCAGGATGCGTTTCGGTTTCTTCTCTATGAATAGCAAAACCATGATTTTGTGAAGTTATTTCACCTTTACCGGTAATTAAATTTTTCACAGGATGGTTAATCCCTCTATGCCCATGATGCATCTTATAGGTAGAAATGCCATTAGCCAATGCTATTACTTGATGTCCCAAACAAATACCGAATAAAGGCAAATCTCTCTTTATAATTTCTTTAGCAACCAATTGTGCAGCTACTAAAGGTTTCGGATCTCCAGGGCCATTAGATAAAAAATAGCCATCCGGATTCCAGTTGTTCATTTCTTCAAAGGTTGAATCAAAAGGAAATACTTTAATATAGGCATCTCGTTTTGCGAAATTTCTAAGGATATTCTTCTTAATTCCAATATCCAACGCCGCGATCTTATAGGTAGCATTCTCATCACCAAAATAATAAGGTTCCCCTGTTGAGACTTTTGACGCTAATTCTAAGCCATCCATTGAGGGGACTTTACCCAGCTGCTTTTGTAATGTGTCTATATTATTCACATCAGTTGATATGATAGCATTCATTGCACCATTGTCACGTATATAATCCACCAACGCTCTTGTATCAACATCAGAAATGGCCACTAAATTATGTTTAACAAACCAATCCTTTAAAGAACCATGTGCGTCAATGCGAGAATAATCAAAACTAAAATTTCTACATATTAAACCTGAAATTTTTATACCTTCTGATTCTACTTCATCATTATTGACACCATAATTACCAATATGTGCATTGGTAGCAACCATCAATTGTCCAAAGTATGAAGGATCAGTAAAAATCTCTTGATAACCTGTCATTCCCGTATTAAAGCAAATTTCTCCGGCTGATGTTCCTTCAATTCCTATTGATTTTCCTTCGAATAGGGTACCGTCTGCTAATAAAAGAATTGCTTTTTTTCTTGGTTGGTATTTCATTTTTATTTTTTAATGTAGAGATTCCTGCTTTCGCAGGAACAAGTTCTGGCAAAAATACTATAAAAAAAAGAGTTAAAAAATAACTCCACTTTTAAATTTATATATTTTCAACTACGTTTTTATTATATAACTAAGCATTTTATTAATATCATCTTCATCTTTATAAGATAACCTATATTTTTTTACATACGTTTCCAGTTTTTCCACATCCTCTTTTTTCACTAAGCCCAATATATTTTTCTTTTGCAATTTGAATTTTGTTAAATTCCCATTCTCTAATAAAAAATAATTACTGTTTTTCCTAATCTTATCTGTTGGGCGATTTAACATTGGGTTTGGCGAACTCAATTTGACCGAAAGGTAATATCCTTTTAAAATGGTAACATCTTTTGTCTCATAAATTACCTCATATATCTTGCTTTTACTTTCAGAAGCATTATAAATATATTTAAAAGACCTGTTATTAACCATGATCTTGTCAAGATAACTAGATTCGAAAACCAACATTGAATCTCCCTGAATTTTAGACATAAAAGCGTCTTTTTCAATATGGAAGTTAATATTAGAAAGTTTAAATTTCCTTTTTCCTATTTGTATAATACCATCATTTTTCCAAGTATCAAATAGAAATAATGATCCCTCAACTTTACTATCCTTTGTACCAACACCAAATACTTTTGACTTATTATAAAAAGTTAATAAATGATGGTCATTGGTTTCCCAATTAACTAAATTACCAGTGTCATTATTTCCAAAAAAACCTGAAGATGGACCCAAATTACTTTGTGATTTGATAATATTTATATTGAAAACTATAAGAACCAATAAAATAAAATAATCTTTCATGCTTTATAACGTTAATAACTTCTTTAAAGGTAATAAAAAAGGGATAAACTATTTTAGCTTATCCCTTTTTCTAAATAAATTATTAAAGTGAATCATAATATTTAAATATCCTAATTACGTCATTTTCGTTTTTACAGGAGAGATTGCTTTTACTAACAAATTTTTTAACCATTTCCAACTTATCCTTATCAATAAATTTAAGAATTGTTTTCTTTTGAAGTTTTAATTCTGACAGCTTATCATTTATTAGAACATAATAATTACTTCTTTTTTTAATTTCGTCTAGCGACCTATTTAACATTGGATTTGGTGAACTCAATATGACCTTAAGATAATAGCCCTTTAAAACCGTAACCCTGTTTTTTGATTGATATAATACCTCGAACATCTTACTTTTGCTCTCCCTTGGGTTGTAGATATATTTAAACGACTTATTATTAATTATAATATTATCAATATAATTTGAATCAAAGACCAATATAGAATCACCTTGCATTTTAGACATAAACTTGTCATCTTCTATATCAAAATTGATATTCGTAAAAGTAAAAATATTTTTTCCTATTTGAATCTTACCATAATTATCCCAACTATTAAATAAAAAGTAAGATCCTTTTCTTTTCGTGTTGTCAAATTTATTTCCCAGTACCCGGGATTTATCAAAAAAAGTAAGTGTTGGATAATCAATAGTATTTACAACATTAGATAATGGCCCAACATCGCTACCTTTATGTCGAAAAAATTCAGTAGAAGGTCCTAAATTATTCTGTGAAAATGAGACATGCATACTGAAAATCAAAATTGAAGTCAATAAAAGGGTGGCTAAATTTTTCATATGTCTATTTTATTGAAATAAAATACTTAACACAATTCAATAAGAATCTGAACGGTATAAAGGTAATAAAAAAGGGTAAACTAAATTTAGTTTACCCTTTTTATATAAATTTTCAATTTATATTATTCTTCTTCAGAAGATTTTGTCTCCAGAGCCGGTGGAGGTATAGCTACTCCTTCTTTTTTCTTACCACCTCTTCTACGTGTAGATTTTTTCTTCTTTTTACCGTTCGGATTATACAATTCATTATAATCAACTAACTCTACCATAGCCATATCAGCATTATCACCCAATCGATTACCGAGTTTAATAATTCTCACATAGCCACCTGGTCTATCTGCTACCTTTGTAGCAACTTCTCTAAATAATTCTGTTACAGCTTCCTTTTGTCTCAAGTAACTAAACACAATTCTTCTGTTATGTGTTGTGTCACTTTTCGACTTTGTAATTAAGGGCTCAACAAATTGTCTTATAGCTTTAGCTTTTGCAACAGTTGTATTAATACGTTTATGTTCTATCAATGAACAAGCCATATTCGCTAACATCGCCTTTCTATGCGCTGTTTTTCTACCTAAATGATTAAATTTCTTACCGTGTCTCATCTTTTCTCAGATATTAGACATTAGACATTAGATATTAGACATGTTTGTCTTTTATCTTTTGTCTTTTATCTTGTTTCTAAATTATTCTTTGTCTAATTTGTATTTACTCAAATCCATTCCGAAAGTAAGCCCTTTAACATTCACCAACTCATCTAGCTCAGTCAATGATTTTTTACCAAAGTTTCTGAATTTCATTAAGTCATTCTTATTGAAAGATACTAGGTCTCCCAAGGTATCAACTTCTGCCGCTTTTAAACAGTTCAATGCTCTAACAGAAAGATCCATATCGATCAATCTGGTCTTTAACAATTGTCTCATATGAAGAGATTCTTCATCGTATGAATCTGTTTGTGCAATTTCATCCGCTTCAAGCGTAATTCTTTCATCAGAGAATAACATAAAGTGGTGAATTAATATTTTTGCCGCCTCCGTCAAAGCTTCTTTTGGACTGATAGAACCATCTGTTATAATATCAAAAACTAATTTTTCATAATCTGTTTTTTGTTCAACACGATAGTTCTCAACTGCATATTTGACATTTTTTATAGGTGTGTAAATAGCATCAGTAAAAATAGTTCCTAGAGGAGCATTTGATTTTTTATTTTCTTCAGACAAAACAAACCCTCTACCTTTTTCTATAGTAAATTCAAGGTCTATTTTTACAGATTTTTCTATGTTACAAATCACTAAATCAGGATTTAATACTTGAAACCCTGAAATAAAATTTTGAAAATCTCCGGCTGTCAATTGTTCCTGACCTGAAATAGTTACAGATACAGTTTCACTATCTGTCTCCTCAATTTGTTGCTTAAAACGCACTTGTTTAAGGTTCAAAATAATTTCAGTTACATCTTCAACTATACCTTTTATTGTAGAAAATTCATGTTCTACTCCTTCAATTCTTAAAGATGTAATTGCATATCCTTCTAACGAGGATAATAAAACTCTTCGTAATGCATTACCAACTGTTAAACCATAACCTGGTTCCAAAGGCCTGAATTCAAATCTACCTTCAAAATCGGTAGAATCAATCATTATAACTTTATCGGGTTTTTGAAAATTTAAAATTGCCATAAGTTTTGCTATTGTCTTTAATTATTTAGAGTATAATTCAACTATAAACTGTTCGTTAATATTTTCTGGAATTTGAATTCTTTCAGGTACCGTTACGAAAGTACCTTGCATAGTATCTCCATTCCAATTTAACCACTCATATACTGCACTATTGTTTGCTAAAGAGCTTTCAATAGCTGTAAGTGATTTTGATTTTTCTCTAACACCAACAACATCACCTGGTTTCAAATCGTATGAAGGAATATTAACTAAATTACCATTCACAGTAATATGGCGGTGAGATACTAATTGACGAGCTCCACTACGGGAAGGTGAAATGCCCAAGCGATATACCACATTGTCTAATCTAGATTCACAAAATTGTAATAAAATTTCACCTGTAATACCTTTACTTCTTGAAGCTCTTTTAAATAAGTTTCTAAACTGACGTTCAAGAATACCATAGGTATACTTTGCTTTTTGCTTTTCCATTAACTGGATAGCATATTCAGACTTTTTACCACGACGCCTGTTATTACCGTGTTGTCCTGGAGGAAAATTTCTTTTTTCGAAAGATTTATCATCTCCGAATATTGCTTCGCCAAATTTACGAGCAATTTTAGTTTTTGGTCCTGTATATCTTGCCATTTCTTAGTTATTAAAGCAGGGATTATGAATTAAGGCTTATCCTTCGATAATCTAATTTCCCACTTGATTAAAATATTATTATACTCTTCTTCTTTTGGGAGGGCGGCATCCGTTATGTGGTAATGGCGTAACATCAATAATTTCGGTTACTTCAATACCTGCATTGTGAATTGTTCTAATAGCAGACTCTCTACCATTCCCCGGTCCTTTTACATATACTTTTACTTTTCTTAGTCCTGCCTCATATGCCACTTTAGCACAATCTTCAGCTGCTGTTTGAGCGGCATAAGGAGTATTCTTCTTAGAACCTCTAAAACCTTGCTTACCTGCAGATGACCAAGAAATTACATCTCCCTTTTTGTTTGTTAGAGAAATGATAATGTTATTGAAAGAAGCTTTAATGTGGGCTTCTCCAATAGCATCAATAACAACTTTACGCTTTTTTGAACTTGTTTTCGCCATAATTATTTAGCTATTATTTAGTTGCCATTTTTTTATTAGCAACAGTTTTTCTTTTACCTTTTCTCGTCCTGGAATTATTCTTTGTTTTTTGACCTCTTAAAGGCAACCCGGTTCTATGTCGGATACCTCTATAACATCCAATATCCATTAAACGTTTAATGTTCAATTGAGTTTCAGAACGAAGTTCACCTTCAATAGTATAGGTTCCAGCCTGTTCTCTGACCTTTCCAATCTCATCATCATTCCAATCTTTAACTTTCGTGTTTTCATCTACTTTTGCATTTGCTAAAATTTCTTTAGCCCTGCTTCTACCGATACCATAAATATAAGTTAGTGAAATAACTCCTCTTTTGTTTTCTGGTATATCAATTCCTGCTATTCTTGCCATAATTATCCTTGTCTTTGTTTAAATCTAGGATTCTTTTTGTTAATTACATATAACCTGCCTTTTCTACGTACAATCTTGCACTCGGCACTTCTTTTCTTTACTGATGCTCTTACCTTCATCTTTATATTTTTAGTATCTGTAAGTTATACGAGCCTTAGTTAAATCGTAAGGACTCATTTCCAATTTCACTTTATCACCTGGTAATAATTTGATATAATGCATACGCATTTTACCCGAAATGTGAGCTGTAACGATATGTCCATTTTCCAACTCAACCCGAAACATTGCATTTGATAATGCTTCGTTGATTGTTCCATCTTGTTCTATTGCTTGTTGTTTTGCCATAGTTACGCCACTGATTTTCTATTAGTTCCTGTTTTCATCAAACCATCATAATGATGATTTAATAAATGTGAATTTATTTGCTGAATCGTATCAATAGCAACTCCAACCATAATCAATAACGACGTTCCTCCATAAAATATAGCCCAGCCCGGTTGTACACCTGCTTTCACAATAATGGCTGGTAATATCGCTAACAAAGCCAGGAAAATTGATCCTGGTAAAGTTATTCTCGATAATACGGTATCTAAAAAGTCCGCTGTTTCCTTACCGGGTCTGATCCCTGGCAAGAAACCGCCGCTTCTCTTTAAATCATCTGCCATTTTATTGGTTGGTATAGTAATGGCTGTATAGAAATAACTAAATATAATTATGAGTACAGCAAATAAAACATTATACCATAAACCAAACATATCTTGAAATGCAATACCTATAGACTTAACTATTTCGTTTTCAGAACTACTCAAAAGTTGAGGTACAAACATTAATGCTTGTGCAAATATAATGGGCATTACACCAGATGAATTTAACTTCAAAGGAATGTACTGTCTTGCACCTGCAACATCTTTTATATTACCTGCAACAGTTCTTCTGGCATATTGAACCGCTATTTTTCTAACTGCAGTTACTAAAAACACGCTCGCTAAAATTACCACCAACCACATAATAACCTCAATAAATACCATTAAAAATCCTCCATTTGACTGTGTAACTCTAGATGTAACTTCTTGCATAAATGTTGAAGGTAAAGTAGCGATAATACCTATCATAATTAATAGTGAAATACCATTGCCAATACCTTTATCGGTAATCCTTTCACCTAACCACATTGCAAAAATAGTACCTGTTGTTAACAACAGAATCGATGAAAACCAAAACATTGGACCTGTACCCAATAAAAAGGCACTTTGCGGGATTCCCAAGGCAGGTAAGCCTGCAATATATGCTGGAGCTTGTAACAATAAAATACCAATCGTTAACCAACGTGTAATTTGATTTATTTTTTTTCGACCACTTTCTCCTTCTTTTTGTAGTTTTTGTAAGTACGGTACAGCAATTCCCATTAACTGAACCACAATAGACGCAGAAATATAAGGCATAATACCTAAAGCCATTACTGAAGCTTGTGCAAATGCACCCCCGGTAAAAGCATTTAATAGGCCCAACAAATTATTATCATTGGTTGTATTTTGAAGACCTGACAGTTGTGAGGGATCAATACCTGGTAGTGTGACTTGCGCAGCTAAACGATACACAACCATCAAACCCAGTGTAATCAAGATCTTATTTCTAAGCTCCTCAATTTTCCAGATATCTTGTATGGTACTAATAAATTTTTTCATTTATACGTAATAATCATTTATAATATTACTGCTTCACCGCCAGCTTTTTCAATAGCTTCTTTAGCTGTTGCAGTAAATTTATGCACCGTAATATTCAATTTTGCTTTCAATTCTCCTCTGCCCAAAATTTTTACCAAATCATTTTTATGGGCTAATCCATTTTCTACTAAAATATCCATAGTTATGGTATCTTTTATTCTACCATTGTCAACCATGGCCTGAAGTACGTCAAGATTAATACCGTTGTATTCCTTTCGATTTATATTCTTAAAACCGAATTTAGGTACACGACGTTGGATAGGCATTTGTCCTCCTTCAAAGCCAATCTTTTTAGAATATCCCGAACGAGATTTTGCTCCTTTATGACCTCTTGTAGCAGTACCGCCTTTACCAGATCCTTGACCTCTACCAATTCTTTTACCGCTATTTTTAACTGAACCTTTTGCAGGTTGTAAGTTATTTAATTCCATAAACTATCTTATTTAACTTCTTCAACAGAAATTAAGTGTTCAACTTTACTAACCATTCCAAGTATTGTTGGTGTTGCATCATGCTCAACTACTTGATTTAATTTACGTAAACCCAATGCCTCCAAAGTTCTCTTTTGATCTTGAGGGCGTCTTATTTTGCTACGTACCTGTTTTACTCTTATTTTTTTCATTATCCCAGGTTATTAACCGTTAAAAATTTTTTGTAACGAGACACCTCTTTGTCTGGCTACTGTATTTGCATCACGCAATTGTAATAGAGCATCGAAAGTAGCTTTTACAACATTATGCGGATTAGAAGAACCCTGAGATTTGGAAAGTACATCATGTACACCAACAGATTCTAATACGGCACGTACAGCACCACCGGCGATAACACCTGTACCATGGGATGCAGGCTTTAAGAATACTTTAGCTCCTCCATACTTACCTTTTTGTTCATGAGGTATTGTCTGCTTAATAATTGGTATTCTTACTAAATTTTTCTTTGCATCCTCAATTGCTTTTGCAATTGCTGAAGCAACATCTTTAGACTTACCAAGACCATGGCCTACTACTCCATCTTCATTTCCAACTACTACAATAGCAGAAAAACCAAAAGTTCTACCTCCTTTTGTCACTTTAGTAACTCTCTGCACTCCAACCAAATGATCTTTTAAATCTAAGCCGCTTGGTTTCACTATTTCAACGTTTCCGTATTTTTGACTCATAATAATTTCTTATTAAAATTTTAATCCTGCTTCTCTTGCACCATCAGCAAGTGCTTTAACTCTACCATGGTATAAAAAACCATTTCTATCAAAAGCAACTTTTTCAATACCTGCTTTTGCAGCTTTTTTGGCCAATGCTTTTCCAACAAGCGCTGCAATTTCTATTTTTGTTCCTTTTGTCGTAACAATCTCTTTTTCTCTTGATGAGGCAGCAACTAAAGTAACACCCGCAACATCATCAATTAATTGCGCATTGATTTCTTTATTGCTTCTAAATACAGAAAGTCTTGGCTTCGTAGCATCTCCAGAAACAATTTTTCTGATTCTATGCTTAATTCTATGTCTTCTTTGTAGCTTTGATAATGCCATTTTATATTCAATTTCCCTACGAACAATCTGTAGGCTAGTTTATGTTTTATGCAGATTTACCTGCTTTTCTTCTTAATTCTTCTCCAACAAACTTAACTCCCTTACCTTTATATGGTTCAGGTTTTCTAAATGAACGAATTTTCGCTGCCACCTGACCCACTAATTGTTTATCAAAAGAAGTTAACTTAACGACTGGGTTCTTCCCTTTTTCTGAGATTGTTTCTATTTTTACTTCAGGAGCAATACTCAAAACAATATTATGTGAAAAGCCCAATGCCAAATCCAATTTTTGACCCTGGTTACTTGCTCTATATCCGACACCCACTAGCTCTAATTCCTTAGTCCACCCTTTAGAAACACCTTCAATCATATTGAACATAAGAGATCTGTACAGGCCATGCTTAGCTTTATCTTCTTTGCTTTCAGAAGGACGAGTTACGAGTATATTTTGATCTTCAACTTTAATAGTTACATTAGAAAACTCTTGTGTTAACTCTCCTAATTTTCCTTTTACAGTAACAATATTCTCTTTCACATCAACTGTGACACCTTCTGGAATTGCTACTGGATTATTTCCTATTCTTGACATTTCTTAAACTTTTAATATACGTTACATAAAACTTCGCCTCCAACATTTTCTTGACGAGCTTGCTTGTTAGTCATTACACCTTTCGACGTTGAAACTATCGCGATTCCAAGACCGTTTAAAACTCTTGGCATATCAGAAGCATTAGTATACTTACGTAAACCTGGTTTGCTTACTCTTTGTATATTTCTAATTATCGGTTGTTTAGTTACTTTATCGTATTTTAAAGCAATCTTAATTCTATCTTGTACTTTATTTTCTTCAAACTTATAGCTTAAAATGAAACCTTGATCAAATAAAATCTTAGTAATTTCTTTTTTTAAGTTAGAAGCTGGTATTTCAACTACTCTATGTCCTGCTTGTGCAGCATTTCTTATTCTTGTTAAATAATCTGCTATAGGATCTGTATACATATATATTAATTTACGGTTTTGGTTTTTAATTCTGAGTATTTAGAATTAAACCTGAAACCCATTTATAATTTTTACCAACTGGCTTTTTTAACTCCCGGTATTAACCCTTGATTTGCCATTTCGCGAAATGTAACTCGCGAAATACCGAACTGGCGCATGTACCCTTTAGGCCTACCCGTTATCTTACAACGGTTGTGCATACGAATTGGTGATGCATTTTTAGGCAATTTTTGCAATGCTTCATAATCTCCAGCTTCTTTCAAAGCTTTTCTTTTTTCAGCATATTTAGCTACTATTTTTGCTCTTTTAACCTCGCGGGCCTTCATTGATTCTTTTGCCATCTTTTAATTCTTTTTAAATGGTAAACCTAATTCGTGTAATAATGATTTTGCCTCTTTATCAGTAGTTGCAGAAGTTACAAAAGAGATATCCATACCTCCAATTTTGTTCACTTTATCAATATTGATCTCAGGAAAAATAATTTGCTCTGTAATACCTAAGTTATAGTTCCCTCTACCGTCAAAGCCTGTTGCTTTTATCCCTCTGAAATCTCTAACCCTGGGTAATGATGCGGTAACTAATCTATCTAAAAATTCGTACATTTTATCACCATGTAACGTAACCTTCACGCCAATCGGCATTCCTCTACGCAATTTAAATGCAGCAACATCCTTTTTAGACATTGTAATTACTGCTTTTTGACCGGAAATTTTAGTCAACTCGTCAGCAGCATATTCTATTAATTTCTTATCGGCAACAGCAGCGCCAACACCTTTACTAATTACAATTTTTTGTAATTTAGGAACTTGCATTACATTTTTATAACCGAACTCTTCGGTTAAGGCAGCTTTAATTCTACCCGTATAATCTTCTTTAAGTCTTGGTACGTATCCCATAACTAAATAATTTCTTTAGATTTTTTAGAAAACCTAACTTTTTTATCTCCATCCATTCTAAAACCAACTTTAGTGGCTACACCTTTTTCTAATATCATTAAATTAGAAATATGTATTGGGGCTTCAAATTTTGAAATACCACCTTGAGGATTTTGAGCGCTAGGTTTAGTGTGTTTAGACACCATATTTACACCTTCTACAATTGCTTTATTCTTACTTCTAAGAATTTTAACAACTTTTCCTTCTTGACCTTTATCGTCACCAGCCATTACTTTAACTGTATCTCCTGTTTTGATCTTCAATTTAGACATAATATGTAAAATTATTAAAGCACTTCGGGTGCCAATGATACAATTTTCATGAATTGTTTTTCACGAAGTTCCCTAGCTACAGGACCAAAAACACGTGTTCCTTTCATTTCTCCTGATGTAGCATCTAAGAGCACACATGCGTTATCATCAAACCTAATATAAGACCCATCTTTACGACGTACTTCTTTTTTAGTTCTCACTACAACAGCTCTAGAAACTTGTCCTTTTTTTACACCCCCGTTAGGCGTAGCATCCTTAATAGAAACTACAATTTTATCACCTACTGAAGCGTAACGTCTTTTTGTTCCGCCAAGTACACGAATGACCAGTACTTCTTTAGCGCCGGTATTATCGGCAACTTTTAATCTTGATTCTTGTTGTAACATAATTATTTAGCTCTTTCTAAGATTTCTACTAGTCTCCAACGTTTGGTTTTACTCAATGGACGTGTTTCCATTATTTTAACCGTATCACCAATATTGCAATCGTTTGTTTCGTCATGTGCAACAAATTTCTTTGTTTTTAACACAAACTTACCATACATAGGGTGCTTTACTCTAGTAACTTCATTAACTACAATAGATTTTTGCATCTTGTTACTTGATACAACTCCTATTCTTTCTTTTCTAAGATTTCTTTTTTCCATCTTGTAATTATGAATACAATTATTGTACTTCTCTTTTAGTTAATTCTGTAGCAAGTCTCGCAACAGTTCTTCTTAAATCTCTCAATTGAATTGGATTCTCCAGTGGAGAAATGACATGAGCCATTTTAAAGTCTGTATGATTCTTCTTCAACGCTACTAATTTCTCTTGCAATTCGGCCACAGATAGTTCTTTAATTTCTGATTGTTTCATATATCCTTATTATTAAGAGTTTTCGTCGTAATCTCTTGCTATTACAAATTTTGTTCTAACTGGTAATTTTTGTGCTGCTAATCGCAATGCTTCTTTTGCAACATCAATTGGTACACCACCAATTTCAAATAAGATCCTACCCGGTTTAACAACTGCTACAAAATATTCGGGAGCACCTTTTCCTTTACCCATACGTACTTCTAAAGGTTTTTTTGTAATAGGTTTGTCCGGAAAAATTTTGATCCATAAACTACCTTGTCTTTTCATATAACGAGTGGCTGCAATACGAGCTGCTTCTATTTGTCGAGAAGTCAATAAATCCTGATCTAAAGCTTTTATTCCAAACATACCGTTAGACAGCCTATGGCCCCTTCCGGAAATACCTTTCATATTACCTTTAGCTTTTTGTACTTTACGATATTTTACTCTCTTTGGTTGTAACATTTTCTAAACTTTAAAAAATTATCTTCTTCTTTGCGGTTTTCTAGCACCGCCTTTAGGCCCACCTTTACCTTGTTTTTTAGACAAACCTACTAATGGAGATAAATCTCTTTTACCATAAACCTCACCTTTCATAATCCATACCTTAACACCTATTCTTCCATAAGTGGTATGCGCCTCAACAAGTGCATAGTCAATATCAGCTCTAAAGGTAGAAAGAGGAATTCTTCCTTCTTTGTAATGTTCTGAACGTGCCATTTCAGCTCCGTTCAAACGTCCTGAAATCTGAACTTTAATACCCTCAGCATTCATACGTATTGAAGCAGCTATAGCCATTTTAATTGCACGCCTATAAGAAATTCTATTCTCAATTTGTCTAGCAATACTAGAGCCTACCAGGAAGGCATCCAGTTCCGGACGCTTAATTTCAAAAATATTGATTTGTATTTCTTTACCAGTAATTTTCTTAAGCTCTTCTTTTAACTTATCTACCTCTTGACCTCCTTTACCAATTATAATACCCGGACGAGCAGTGGTGATGGTAATAGTTATCAATTTAAGTGTACGCTCAATAATTACTCTTGAAACACTTGCTTTAGCTAATCTTGTGTGTATATACTTACGTATCTTATCATCTTCAGCAATTTTATCACCATAGTTTTTTCCACCATACCAGTTAGATTCCCATCCTCTGATAATTCCTAAACGATTTCCTATTGGATTAGTTTTTTGTCCCATACTATTTATGAATTGCTTTCATTATTTTTTGAACCTAATACCATTGTTACATGATTAGATCGTTTTCTAATTCTATGCGCACGTCCTTGTGGAGCAGGCCTTAATCTTTTTAACATTGTTGCACTATCAACATAAATTTCTTTAACAAATAAACCTGCATCTTCAATATTTGCATCTTCATTTTTCGCTTGCCAATTAGCAATTGCTGATAATGTCAATTTTTCTAAATTGCGTGCAGCTTCTTTCGGGCTAAATTTTAGAATCTGAAGTGCCTTTTCAACTTCAACCCCTCTAACCAAATCAGCCACCAAGCGCATTTTTCTTGGCGATGTAGGGCAGCCATTCAATTTTGCAAAAAATTTATTTTTGCGTTCTTCCTTAAGCTGCTGTGCTCTTATTTTTTTTCGAACTCCCATGATTTCCTACTATTTTTTACCTTTATTTTTTGCACCTGCATGTCCTCTAAAAGAACGTGTTGGTGAAAATTCTCCTAACTTATGACCTACCATGTTTTCAGTTATATATACCGGAACAAATTGACGGCCATTATGCACACCTATTGTTTGGCCTACAAAATCAGGAGTAATCATAGATGCTCTTGACCAAGTTTTTATAACCGACTTTTTGCCAGATTCTACATTGTTCTGTACTTTTCTTTCCAATTTATGGAAAACATAAGGTCCTTTCTTTAATGAACGTGCCATACTTTTTTCTTATTTTTTTCTACGTTCTATGATATATTTATTACTTGCCTTCGTTTTAGAACGCGTTTTAAATCCTTTAGCCGGAATACCGTTTCTAGATCTTGGATGTCCTCCTGAAGATTTACCTTCACCACCACCCATTGGATGATCTACCGGATTCATAACCACTGCCCTAGTACGTGGTCTTCTACCCAGCCATCTACTTCTACCTGCCTTACCAGATACTAATAATTGATGATCTGAATTTGAGATTACACCAATCGCGGCTTTACAAGTAACTAAAATCAATCTGGTTTCTCCTGAAGGTAATTTAATGGTCGCATACTTTCCTTCTCTTGCCATTAATTGAGCAAAAGAACCAGCACTACGGGCTAAGACAGCTCCTTGACCAGGATGTAATTCAATACAAGATATTACCGTACCTAAAGGAATGTTACTTAAAGACATCGAGTTACCAATGTCTGGAGTCGTTTTATCTCCAGAAACCACTGTTTGCCCAACTTTTAATCCAGCCTGAGCAACAATATAACGTTTTTCACCATCAGCATAATGCAATAATGCAATGTAAGCCGTACGGTTAGGATCGTATTCAATAGTTTTTACAATAGCAGGAACACCATCTTTATTTCTTTTGAAGTCAATAATACGGTATTGTTTTTTATGACCACCACCTACATAGCGCATCGTCATTTTACCATCATTATTTCTTCCTCCAGATCTTTTCTTCGGAGCTAACAGACTCTTCTCAGGCTTAGTATTAGTAACCTCTTCAAAGTCATTTACAACTCTAAATCGTTGACCCGGTGTTATTGGTTTTAATTTTCTTAATGACATCTTTTTTCGTCTTAGATATTGCTATAAAAATCAATATTATCTCCATCAGCCAACTCAACAATTGCTTTTTTAAAAGCTCCTTTGATTCCTGTAACCATACCTCTTTTGGTATGTTTCGTTTGGCGTTTTACAGGATAATTCATTGTTCTTACGTTGTTAACTGAAACTCCATAAGCTTGCTCAACAGCTTGCTTAATTTCAATCTTATTAGCTCTTTTATCAACTACAAAACCATAGCGGTTGTACAATTCACTTTGATCAGTAACTTTCTCTGTAATAATAGGTTTTATTAAAATACTCATAACTTATTACTTGCTAAAATTAGATTCAATTTCTTCTATACATGTTTCAGAAAGCACAATTTTATTTGCATTTAAAACATTGTAAGTATTTAATTTTAAGGTGCTTATAATATTAGCATTTTTCAAATTGCGCGACGACAAATATACATTTTTATTTGAGCTGTCCAACACAAATAAAGATTTTTTATTTTCGAGCTCTAAAGCCTTTAAAATATTGATAAAATCCTTTGTTTTTGGAGCTTCAAAACCGAAGTTCTCAAGGACCATGATATTCTCTTCTTTTGCCTTGATTGACAATGCAGATTGACGTGCTAATCGTTTTAAGTTTTTATTCAATTTAAAACCATAATTTCTTGGTCTTGGACCAAAAACTCTACCCCCACCTCTGAATATAGGAGATTTAATACTACCCGCACGAGCAGTACCTGTACCTTTTTGCTTTTTGATCTTTCTGGTACTTCCCTTTATATCGGCTCTTTCTCTTGCCTTGTGTGTTCCTTGACGTTGATTTGCTAAATATTGTTTTACATCTAAATATACGGCATGCTTATTCGGCTCTATAGCGAAAATAGCATCTGAAAGCTCAACTTTTCTTCCAGTATTTTTCCCGTTGATATCTACTACAGCTACTTTCATTATTTCTGAATGGTTATAAAAGAGTTTTTGTGACCAGGAACAGCACCTTTTACAACTAAAAGATTCTTTTCCGGAACCACTTTTAAAACTCTTAAGTTTTGAACTTTTACTTTTTCTCCTCCCATTCTACCTGCCATTCTCATACCCTTGAATACTCTTGCAGGATATGATGCGGCACCAATAGAACCAGGAGCTCTTAAACGGTTATGTTGACCATGAGTTGCTTGACCAACACCGGCAAAACCGTGACGTTTCACAACTCCTTGAAAACCTTTACCTTTTGATGTACCAGATACATCGACAAACTCACCTTCTTCAAAGTGATCTACTGTTATGGTGTCTCCCAATTTGTACTCAGCTTCAAATCCTTGGAATTCAATGACACGTTTTTTAGCAGATGTACCGGCTTTCTTAAAGTGTCCTTTCAACGCTTTATTCGTCTGCTTTTCTGCTTTGTCATCGAAACCAAGTTGTAACGCTTCGTAACCGTCAACCTCTTTGGTTCTGACTTGGGTAACCACACAAGGACCAGCTTCAATGACAGTACAAGGAATATTTTTTCCATTGTCGTCAAAAATACTGGTCATTCCTATTTTTCTTCCTATTAACCCAGACATTTTACTAATTTATTTATTATTCTACTTATTTATTTAAAAAAACAGGGTCAAAATACTTCAACCCTGAATGTATTTTTACCGTTTTTCCCTTGTCAACTGCTCGGGACATGTTTATCCCGAACTCGTTTCGGGATCTAATTCAACTCAAATTTTCGATATTTTGAAAATATGGTTTCTTGTCGCTTTATAAGATTCCTGCCTTCGCGGGAATGTTCAATCAAAGTTTAGCTAAACTTTGATTTCCACCTCAACACCACTTGGCAATTCCAGTTTCATCAAAGCATCAATTGTTTTTGATGAAGAACTGTAAATATCTAGTAATCTTTTATAAGAACTCAATTGAAATTGTTCTCTCGATTTTTTGTTTACGTGAGGGGAACGTAATACTGTAAAGATTTTTTTGTGCGTTGGCAACGGAATTGGCCCGTTAATAACTGCACCAGTACTTTTTACCGTTTTTACGATTTTCTCAGCAGATTTATCTACTAAATTATGATCGTAAGATTTTAATTTTATTCTAATTTTTTGACTCATCTTTATCTATTTAGTAAATTAACCTTGTACACTTTTAATTACTTCTTCAGCTATATTGGATGGGGTCTCTGCATAATGAGAAAACTCCATTGTAGAAGTAGCTCTACCAGATGACAATGTCCTTAATGATGTTACATAACCAAACATTTCTGACAATGGCACGGTAGCTTTTACAACTTTAGAGCCTGCTCTATCAGACATATCACTTACTTGACCTCTACGACGGTTTAAATCTCCAACAATATCACCCATATTTTCCTCAGGAGTTAATGCCTCCAACTTCATGATGGGCTCCATCAATACAGCTTTAGCGGCTTTGGCTGCAGCTTTATAACCCATTTTAGCAGCTAATTCAAATGATAGTGAATCCGAATCAACAGGGTGAAAAGAACCATCCTTTAAGGTAATTTTCATACTATCCATTTCAAATCCTGCTAATGGACCATTTTGCATGGCTATTTTGAAACCTTTTTCAACAGATGGAATATATTCTTTAGGTATGTTACCCCCCTTAATTATATTTACAAATTCAAGACCTGATTTACCTTCTTCAGCGGGCTCCATAGTAAATACAATATCGGCAAATTTTCCACGACCTCCTGATTGTTTCTTATAAACTTCTCTGTGGTCAGCTGATCGCGTAATCGCTTCTTTATATTCAACCTGTGGTTGACCTTGATTCACTTCTACTTTAAACTCACGTCTTAAACGGTCAACAATAATATCTAAATGAAGTTCACCCATACCAGAAATAATGGTCTGACCTGACGCTTCATCTGTTTTTACTGTAAATGTTGGATCTTCTTCAGCTAATTTAGCCAATGACATCCCCAATTTATCAACATCTGCTTTCGTTTTGGGCTCCACAGCGATACCAATTACCGGATCAGGAAAATCCATACTTTCCAATACAATCGGATGTTTTTCGTCAGAAAGTGTATCTCCGGTTTTAATACTTTTAAAACCTACTGCTGCTCCTATGTCACCTGCTTCAATATAGTCTATTGCATTTTGTTTATTAGAGTGCATTTGATAGATACGAGATATTCGTTCTTTTTTACCTGAACGATTGTTCAGCACATAGGAACCTGCATCTAATCTACCTGAGTATGTTCTGAAAAATGCTAATCGACCCACAAAAGGATCGGTTGCAATTTTAAAAGCCAATGCTGAGAATGGTTCTTTTACATCCGGTTTACGAGCAATTTGGTTTCCAGTATGAGGATGTGTACCAATAATTGCTTCCTTATCCATTGGAGATGGTAAATACCTGCATACACCATCCAATAAAAATTGTACTCCTTTATTCTTAAAGGCAGAACCACATATCATTGGAATGATAGCCATATCCATTACTGCAGCTCTTAAGGCAGCGTGCACTTCTTCTTCAGTAATTGAATCTTCATCTTCCATGAATTTTTCAAGTAAGTCTTCATCATAACTTGCTACTTCTTCAATCAACAAAGCTCTATACTTGGCCGCTTCTTCTTTTAATTCTTCAGGAATATCAACAACATCAAAGGTTGATCCCATACTATCCTCATGCCAGAGAATGGCTCTATTTTTAACTAAATCAACCACCCCTTTAAAATCAGCTTCGTCACCAATTGGCAATACAATAGGTACAGCATTTGACCCCAACATCTCTTTTACTTGTCGACATACCATCATGAAGTCAGAACCTTGACGATCCATTTTATTTACAAATCCGATTCTCGGCACTTTGTAATTATCAGCCAATCTCCAATTCGTTTCTGATTGAGGTTCCACACCGTCAACAGCAGAAAATAAGAAAACCAATCCATCAAGAACTCTTAACGATCTGTTTACTTCTACCGTAAAATCAACATGACCCGGAGTATCAATAATATTAAAGTGATAACCTTTAGCGTCAGCTGTAGGTTTGCCATTTTCAGTCGGAAAATCCCATGTACAAGTTGTCGCAGCTGAAGTAATAGTAATACCACGTTCCTGCTCTTGCTCCATCCAGTCCATAGTGGCAGCACCATCATGCACCTCACCAATTTTATGACTTACACCGGTATAATAAAGTATACGTTCTGTAGTTGTAGTTTTACCCGCATCAATATGCGCAGCAATACCTATATTTCTTGTATATTTTAAATCTCTTGCCATTTTCTAATTAAAATCTAAAGTGTGAAAATGCTTTATTAGCTTCAGCCATTTTGTGAACATCTGTTCTCTTTTTAACTGCAGCCCCTTCTTCTTTTGCAGCTGCCAGAACTTCCCCTGCCAAACGCTGCGCCATAGATTTTTCGTTACGCTTTCTAGCAAACAATATCATCCACTTTATTGCCATAGACACCTTTCTATCTGGTCTAATTTGCATTGGAATTTGAAATGTTGCTCCACCTACTCTTCTACTCCGTACTTCTACATGTGGCATAACATTAGACAACGCATCTTTCCATACTTCTAATGAAGTTTTCTCTTCATCTTGTTTTCTTTCTTCTACAATATCAAGTGCATCGTAAAATACTTTAAACGCGGTAGACTTCTTACCATCCTTCATCAGGTTATTTACAAAACGAGTAACTAACTGATCATTAAATTTTGGATCCGGTAAAAGAATCCTTTTTTTCGCGACTTTTTTTCTCATTTTTCCTTACATTAAAGCATTAAACATTATTTTTTAGGGCGTTTCGCTCCGTATTTTGAACGGCGCTGTGTTCTTCCCTCAACACCTGCAGTATCCAACGCACCACGAACGATGTGATACTTAACTCCAGGTAAATCTTTTACTCTTCCACCTCTAACTAATACTATTGAGTGCTCTTGAAGATTATGTCCTTCACCAGGTATGTAAGCGTTTACTTCATTACCATTTGTCAACCTCACCCTCGCTACTTTACGCATAGCTGAATTCGGTTTTTTTGGTGTAGTTGTGTAAACACGTGTACATACGCCTCTTCTTTGCGGACAAGAATTCAATGCAGCCGATTTATTCTTCTTAGTTATTTGGGTTCTTCCCTTGCGTACTAATTGCTGTATAGTTGGCATATAAATTAATTATTATTTTATTTCTTAAATCTCTATTTTTAAGAGTGTGCAAATGTATAAATAATTTCTTGTTATTCAAACAGGTATTAATTAAATTTTATCAGCAATTAAAAAATACCTAAGAACATAAGTTTAATGAACTATTTTTCGGTTATTTTTGAAGAGTTTTGAAACAGAATTTTACACCATATATATATGTAGCATTTTTATTATGGAATTTTGGATCTATTCATGGTCAAAAATTAGCCTTGAAAATTTCTACAAAAGATAGTGTCAATACTATTTTTATAAATTCAATTCAGTATCAAAAAAAACATATTTCTGAAATTTCCTTGTTGGCCACATTAGATTCGATACAAAACAGGCTAGAACAAAAAGGGTTTCTAAACTTCAAATCAGATAGTATCGTAAGACAAGATTCTACCTATTCTATTAAATTTGATTTAGGTAACTTGAACAAGACCGTCCGTATTTATTATTCAGAAAAAGATGTCAACAAAACACAACTTTTTACTTTAGTGCCATCTGTCAAGGATACTTTTTTTGATATTCCAATTGAGAATTTATCGAGAACGTTAAACGCCATTGTTGGAATTTTTGAAACACAAGGGAATTCTTTTGCACAAGTTTCTTTAAAAGATATCGCTGTGAAAAAAGATCATATTGAAGGATATTTACATATACTAAAATCTAACATTAGAAGGATAGATGCCATTATTATTAATGGGTATGACAATTTTCCTAAAACCTATCTTCGATATTTTTTGAGAATAAAAAACAATATGTTGTTTAACAAAGACAAACTAAATGAAGTTTCAGAATTAGTAAGTTCCTTGCCTTTTGTATCAGAAATAAAACCCCCCGAAGTTTTATTTACCAAAGACTCTACCATAGTTTATTTATATTTAAAAAAGAAAGCTTCAAATAAATTTGATGGCCTTGTTGGTTTTACTTCTAAAGAAAATGGAAATGGAATTTCATTTAATGGCTATTTAGATTTATCATTACTCAATATATTTGATACCGGTGAATTGTTCTCATTATATTGGAAGAATAATAGTAATGAGCGGCAAGTATTTAATCTGAGTGTCAAAATACCCTATATATTCAATTCAAGATTTTCACCTACAGCGTCACTTAATATTTATAAACAAGATTCTACATTTATAAATACCAAGACTCAATTTTTGTTGTCTTATGCCATCAATGAAAGAAATGCTTTAGGTCTATCATTGTATAACGAAACGTCTTCAAACCTTTTAACAAATGCTACTACAGGAAACATTGATGACTTTAACAGTATCTTTTATGGTGTAAATTATAATTATGGAATTCCTAATAATAATACATTATTCCCAGTCAAATTTAACTTTTATGGTGAATTATTAACCGGTAAGAGAAAGGTTGAAAGCAATGCTATTAGTCAATCAAAAGCCAATCTAAGGTCAAATTATTTGTGGAGGCTAAATTTTAAGAATTATATTTTTTTACAAAATGAGACCAGTACATTAGTATCTGATAACATTTTAACTAATGAATTATTTAGAATTGGTGGCGTAAATAGTATTAGAGGCTTTGATGAAGAAAGTATTTTTGCCTCAACATATAGTTATTTCAATATTGAATATAGGTATACTGCTAATAATTCTTCGTATTTGTATTCTATAACAGATTTAGGATATATTGATAATGAAATTTCGAACCAATCTTCGCAAATTTATAGTCTTGGATTAGGATATGCTTTTAGTACAAAACTGGGATTGTTAAATCTTAGTTATGCCCTTGGTAAATTTTCAGATCAATCCTTTAACTTTAGTAATTCAAGATTTCACTTAAAAATTATTAGTTTTTTTTAAGATTAAGCACGCAACTCTTATTAAATTTTCTCATCATAATAAAAACTTACCTAATTAGTTTTAACATAAATTTAAAACATCTTAACATTTATTTAACTTTTAATATTTATTGTTAAAAAGTTGGTTAATTAAGTTTTTATTATGATTTTTGGCATTAATTAATTCAAATAATTATATAATGAAAACAAAGTTTAGTGGAATTTTGACGCTATTTCTAGCGTTTATCGTGCAATTTACTTTTGCACAAGAAAAAACTATTACTGGTACAGTTACTGATGATTCAGGTGCCTTGCCGGGAGTTAGTGTTCTGATCAAGGGTACAGGTACAGGTACTGAAACTGATTTTGATGGTAAATATACAATCAAAGCGAATACAGGTGATGTATTACAGTTCAGTTTCGTGGGCATGACTACTCAAGAAATTGTTGTTGGCGCATCAAATACAATAGATGTTGTAATGCAAGCTGACAATATTCTTGAAGAGGTTGTGGTAACTGCACAAGGTATTAAAAGAGAAAAGAAAGCTCTTGGTTATTCCGTTACGGAGGTTAAATCAGATCAGCTGGAGCAACGCTCTGAAGGTGATGTAGCCAGGGTTTTAAACGGTAAATCTGCCGGTGTTCAAATTATTCAACAGAGTGGTTTGTCAGGTTCAGGTACCAACATCGTTATTAGAGGACAAAATTCATTTAGTTCTAGTAACCAGGCATTATTCATTGTTGATGGTGTTCCTTTTGCTACAGATACTAATTCTTCAGGTCGCCAAGGTGATAGAAATGATTTTGTTAATGGAAATAATGGTTCAAGTAGGTTTTTAGACCTTGATCCAAACACTATCGAAAGCGTAAGTGTTTTAAAAGGTTTAGCCGCATCAACATTGTATGGTTCTGAAGGTAGAAATGGTGTAATTTTAATTACAACAAAAGCAGGATCTCTTGGTAATGTGAAAAAGAAAACTGAAATTACGATTACCTCTTCATATTTCTTTAATGAGATAGCTTCATTACCTGACTATCAAGATGAGTTTGGTAATGGATTTGACCAGGCATTCGGTTGGTTTTTTAGTAACTGGGGACCCAGTTTTAATCAAGGCGGTCCAGCTGGTTGGGGAAATCAAGATGCCATAAATGGAGTAGATTCTGGTACACCTGGTTTTCTTAATCATCCATTTTCTACCGCTTCTCGCGCAACTGGTATTCCACAAGCTTTTCCTGAATTTGCAGATGCTCTTTATGAATGGAGACCTTATAATAGTGTAAAAGATTTTTTTAGAACAGGTGGAGCTGCTAATGTATCTTTAAATGTTAGAGGAGCATCAAATGACGGAAATATTTCTTATAATGTGAATTACAGTCATTTAGATGACAAAGGTTTTACTCCAGGAAATAGTTTGAGACGTAATACATTGGGAGTTGGCGGTAGAGCTAAACTTTCAAATAAATTTACTGCAAATGCCGTATTGAATTTTGCAAATACAGATTTTGTTTCACCTCCTGTAGCTTTGAGTCAGGGTAATGGTGCAACAGGTACCGGTTCCTCTATTTTTGGGGATTTATGGTTTACACCAAGAAGTATTGATATTCAAGGCTTACCTTTTCAAGATCCTTTTACAGGAGGAAGTGTTTACTATAGACAAAATAATAGTATCCAGCATCCTTTATGGACATTGAACAATGCACAATCGTCTCAAGAAACCAATCGTGTTTTTGGTAATGCATCATTACAATATGAAATTGATGACCATTTAAACCTTACTTATAGAGCCGGTATAGACATTTACAATGAGAACAATGTTAATTTCCAGAATAAAGGTGGTATAAATAGTAATAGTGGTGACGTTAGATTAGCGAGTGGGTTTTACGAAACCTGGAATAATAAAAATACTATTTGGGATCATAATGTGTCTCTTAGTGGAAATTATGATATTAATGAAAAAGTTGGATTCACCTTTAATATAGGTGGTACAACAAGAAGTGAAACTTTCGATCAAAATGGTACTGCAAGTGATGCGCAGCAAGTATTTGGAGTTTTAAGACATTTTAATTTCTCAAATCAAAACGAAATTCAATCTTTTTTTGATAGAAATGTTGTTGGTTTATATGGCCAGGTAGAATTTGATTATAATAATTATTTATTCTTGACCGTTGCCGGTAGAAATGATTGGGTATCAAATTTTTCTAAAGATAACAGATCTGTTTTCTATCCAAGTGCTAGTATTTCATTTTTACCAACTGCAGCTTTTGAAAATATCAGAAGTGCTAAAGGTATAAATTATCTTAAATTAAGAGCTGGGTATGGTACCTCGGCAAACTTTGGAGACTTAGGTTTCCCTGTTGCCAGTACGTTATTTTTAGATACTCAAGATTTTCAGGATGATAGAGGAAATAATGTTGTAACCAATACGGTAAGAGATGTGTTGGCTAATCCTGATTTGAAACCGGAACTTCTAAAAGAATTTGAAGTAGGTATAGAAGGACGTTTTTTTAACAATAGAATTACATTAGATCTATCTGCATACTTAAGAACAACTGAAGATTTAATTATTAATAGACCTCTGGACCCTGCAACCGGTTTTACTTCGCAAAGAACAAATATTGGTGAAATTGAAAATAAAGGTTTAGAATTAGATTTAGGATTTGATATTTTAAAAAGTGAAAATGAAGACGGTCTTAATTGGAATGCTAACCTAAATTTCACAACTTATAAATCTGAAGTAACTGACTTAGGTCTAGATACGGATCTCGTTATTTATTCTGGTTTTAGTAACCTGGGTAACGCTGCCATTAAAGGAGAGCCTCTGGGTGTTCTTTTTGGATCTAGAATACTTAGAGATGCTAATGGGAATTTAGTTGTTGGTGGTGATGGTAATTATGTTCAAGATTCAGAAGATGGGATTATTGGAGATCCAAATCCTGACTTTGTTATGAACTTAAGAAATAGTGTTTCTTACAAAAATTTCACATTTGGTTTCCAGTTTAACTATACTAAAGGTGGTGATATTTATTCAAGTACAATTGCAACCTTGCTAGGTAGAGGATTGATTACTGAAACCATTGATAGAGAGAATACATTTGTTTTACCAGGTGTTGATGCTAATGGTAACACAAACAATGTGCAAATAAACAACTCTGATTATTTCTTTAGTAATGTGTTATTTGGCCCAAGCGAATTACAAGTGTATGATGCTACAGTTCTAAGATTACAAGAAATTTCATTAGCGTATTCATTGCCAACGAAATTTTTAGACAAAACTCCTTTTGGTAGTTTAGTAGTAACGGCTTCAGGTAATAACTTATGGTTTGATGCGATAAACACACCTGACGGTGCAAATTTCGACCCAAATACTTCAGGTACTGGTGTTGGTAATGGTGTTGGTTTCGATTTTATAAATGGACCTAGTTCCAGGAGATATGGTCTTAGTGTAAAAGCAACATTTTAATAATTTTAACAAATAGAAAATGAAAAATTTAAGTAAATATATTGCATCAGTAGCTTTAGGAGGCATGTTAGTTTTCGCATCATGTGAAACTTTCGAGCTTGATAAAACTAATGATCCAAATTTTTTAACACCAGAGCAAGCCAATGCGGATTTCTTTTTAAATGGTATTCAAGAAGATTTTGTAAGGCAATTAGAAGGTGATGCAGATTTTGATCCAAATGACAATTGGCAATCAGGCGGAAATACGAATGGAGATGGTTTATCTCTTTTCGGTGGAGAATTGACACGTATGTTTAATATGGCTGGCAGACAGTATAGCAATGTATATCAGGGAAGTGATTCTGATGATGAGTGGCTTAATGCTTATGCCGGTATTTTGACGGATATTAGAGCAATGAATGTAATTGCTGACAGAGATGGGCTATCAAGACATACTGCCATGTCGCAATTTATGGAAGCATATCTTATAACCGCTATGGTTGATTTTTATGGAGATGTGCCATATTCTGAATTTGGACAAGGTGCAGAGAATTTTAATCCCAAATTAGATAGCGGAGCTTCTATTTATGACGCAGCATTAGTTTTATTAGATGAAGCAATAGCGAATTTTGAGGTTGACATTTTAAGTCAATTAGAACCTCCGACTGATGTGTTTTATGGTTTAGATTACGACAAGTGGATCAAGGCTTGCAATACATTAAAAATGAGATTATATGTACAAAGAAGGTTAGTTGATCCGTCCGCTTTTGCAAGTATCAATGCTATTCTTACTTCAGGTGACTATATTAGTTCTAATGAAGATGATTTTCAATATAACTGGCCCGGAACCAGTGCTACGCAGCCTGATACCAGACACCCGCGTTATGGTTTTAATTATCAATCTGCCGGAGCAAATGACTATGCATCCAACTGGTTGTTGAATCAAATGGCCACGACTGATGACCCTAGAATACGTTATTATTTCTATAGACAAGTAAGTGCCGTACCGGGTGAAGAAATAGATCCTAATGAAGAAGATTTGCAATGTTCACTACAGACATCTCCTCAACATTATGTAGATGGTGGTTTTACTTTTTGTAGTTTGCCAAATGGATATTGGGGAAGAGATCATGGTGATCCTGCCGGTATTCCGCCAGATGGTTTTAAAAGAACAACTTTTGGTGTATACCCTGTTGGTGGAAGCTTTGATGATGATAGATTTGAAGGTGTTGCTGTTGGTGGTGGTGGCGCTGGTGGTGGAATCACCCCAATTTTAACTGCTGCTTGGGTAGATTTTATGCAAGCTGAAATGGCAATGGTGAATAATGCTCCAGCCGATGCCAAAGCATTTATATCTGCCGGATTAGCTAAACAAATTGCGAAAGTGCAAACTTTTGTAAGCTTAGACGCAGATGCAGATATATCTTTTGAACCTTCAACAACTGATGTTAGTAACTATATCAGTTCAATAGAAACAGCTTTTGATGCTGCTGATACAGATGGTAAATGGGATATTTTAGGTGAGCAGTTTTTTGTAACCGCTTTTGGTAACGGAGTAGAATCATATAATTTCTATAGAAGAACCGGATATCCAACGACATTACAACCTAATTTAGAACCTAATCCCGGTACTTTTGTAAGGTCAATGTTTTATCCTTCTAATGCCGTAAATACGAATTCAAATATTTCGCAAAAAACGGATCAAACACAACCCGTATTTTGGGATACTAACGCAAGTGCTCCAATAGCCAATTAATAAATTAAAATAATACTTATGAAAAATTTAAAAATTATAGCTATATTTTTAATTAGTGGCCTGACTATATCGTCTTGCAGCACTGATGACAAAACTATAGATAACGTCTTTGATACTGTACAAAGAGGAGCCATACTTAGAACATTGAATTTTAACAACACCTATAATATATTTGATGTTAATGACGATACGTTCAAGTTTGAACTGGAACTGGAAGAACAAGATGCTGAAAACGGCAATTTGCTATCAGAGGTAAAATTATATCAAAGTTTTGTAGATAATACTGATGATGGTACTGATAACTCTAAACCTGAAACTTTAGTAAAAACTATTCCAAAATCGGATTTTGGCCTAAGTCAAAATGGTTTGCCTCTATTAGATTTCTCTATGAAATTGTCTGAAGCATTGACCGGAAGTGGCTTGTCTGACGGCGAATTCTTTGGTGGAGACGTTTTTCGATATCGATTAGATCTTGTGTTAACTGATGGCAGAGTTTTTACTAATGTTGCTTCAGGTACGGTACTTGGTGGTTCATTCTTTTCTTCACCTTTTGCATATAGTGTCACAGTTAAGTGTGTTCCTGTTACTCCTTTTTCTGGTGACTATACGCTAAACTTAGTTGACACTTATGGTGATGGTTGGGATGGAGCATTTCTAACGGTGAATATAGATGGTACAAGTACCGATTATACGGTTGATGATGGTGGTTCTGCTAATTTCACAGTTAATGTTCCTGATGGCACAACTACGCTGGAATTTTCATATACAGGGGGTAACTTTGAAGAAGAACATAAATATACTATAATTGGCCCATTTGGTGTAGAGGCAGCTAGCGACGGACCTAGCCCAAACCCTGGAGCCATTATATTAAATATTTGTAATTAAAAAATTCTGTTCGAGTTTAATTTTTTAGAACAAAATTTATATAAATATTAAATAATTCAATTAAAAAAGAGCTGTCTTTCATTGAAAGGCGGCTCTTTACATATATAAATTAAAAATTAAGCCTCCAAATATGGTCAAGACTACGCCGATTTAGATAGTGACCTTTATGGCTTTAATAAGGATGGTTTTGATAATGTTCTTGTCGCCTGAAATATATATTCAATACAAAAGTACAAACTTCAAGGTTACATAATCTTATGACTTAGTATTAATTTCAAACAAAAAAGATGGATACCATATTCTTGGGCCAGATAAGACAAACTTATATTTGAATGCCAATATTAAATCGATTAAGTTCATTAGGCATACTAGTTAAAATAAGATCCTTACTATTATTGAAAATAATAATGCTAAAACTGAAATTTTTGAATTGAATAATTATCCCTGATTAAATTTTAAACCAACCTATGGAGGTTTTTTTTTCAATCATAATCCTAAACTTTTTGCTTCACTAGAGTTCAAACCATAAGCATAGCACCTCCAAAAACTATTGCCTTGCCCATTATATTTCCATGCGATTTCACCTGCTGGTGTTACCTCCCAAAAACCATAATCACCTTCACATATTAATGTGTTTCCATTCATTAAACGTACTGCTCCTGAAATTCTTGCATGGTACAAATCAGTATTAGTAAAACTCCATTCAATTTCCGGTTCATTGTTTGTGTTTGGCATCAGGTCGAAAATTTGTGGCATTTTGAGTTCATAAACATAAGACTGTTCGGTATTATTGCCACTATTGACATATATTAGAAGATTACCGGCCCCGGGTTCGTTATTTTCCAAAAGATTTGGAAAATGATTGTTATAAAATAAACGTTCTCCCAATGCATTATTATATGTTTCCGGATTCCCAAATCGATACAATAAATTCCCGCCTTTATTGTAATTCCCTTCGGTATTACTTTCTGCTTCTGACGTTGTTGTACTGTGATCTACAACCCATACTTCACTATAAAAGTTTACACTTATATAAACTACATCTTTAACAGCATCATAGTCGATACCATTGGCGTGCATTAGGTCTCCATTTTCAGCCAGATTATAATTGAAGTTTATTAATTGTGGATTTTCATTCAAAACCCCAAAAGTTGAGAGACCTGGAAATTCATCTTGAATCAGGTGATCGAAACTATGCCATTCCCATACTATATCATTTGTATCCGGATCTACTTCTATTAATACCTCAGGAAAAATATCCACAGTAGTGTTAACTCCAGCTTGTTGTGCAGTAGCTGCCTCTATTTTCTCCCATGCCATAAATAGCACATTACCATTAGGCAGCAATTCCACGTCGTGATGCGCTATGTAGTCTGATGATGCATACTCAAATTCCCAAGCTGTAGTACCATTAATATTCAATATTTTAACAATGCCCCCATAACCACCAAAAGAAAAAACCGGGTCAGCAATTTTAAACATACCGATAACTTTACCATCTGGTAATAGTTCCAAATCGTTTCCAAGGTTCGTATCGAAAGTCCAGTCATAAACTTGTTTGCCTTTTTTATCCAACAGAAAAGCCTCTAAATCACCATTTTTAATAGCAAGTACGTAACTGTTTTCCAATAAATCACGCTTATAAACATCTACATTTGGAAATGAAGGATCTCCAATGATTGGACCACCATTACCAGGATCGTTGTTATCATTTGTGCAACCAAGCAAGGAAATAACAAAAAGAATACAAACTAAATTATTTATTAAATATTTCATTACTATCTTTTTCGGTGATGAAATGCTAAGATTCAAAATTAATCAATTTTCGAAAACTTTAGCTTGAATACATTAAAAATAATGCTATCATTTATGCTCACTTAGACGTCTCTAAACCTTTAACCTTTCAGCATCTAAACAGCATTACCAATAGTATAGTCCGTTTAACAAAGCTCGTTGGTTTACAGAATGCCTAATCCCTCTTATTCTTTAGGATACTCAATAATTACAATTAAATAATCAGTTTTAACAAAAAAGGCTTCCAGTTCAGAATCCTTTTTTTAATTTAGTCACAAATTTTAATAAATGATCAGAATATTTTATTTACTCCTATTCTTGCTGTTTTTTTCTTGTAAAAATAACACTTCACCAAAACCAATGGATGAAGAAGTAATTGACAATACAATGAAAACGGTGCAAAATATTCAACCAAATTTTATAAAAATTGACCCATCTCAAAGTAATTTGCATTTTAAAAATTCAATTGTCGATAATATCAGCACAAAAGAAAATTTATTTGATTTCGATTATTTTTTTAATGGTGCCGGAGTTGGAATAGAAGATATTAATAATGACGGTTTAAAGGATATTTTTTTCTGTGGTAATCAGGTACCAAATAAACTCTTTTTAAATAAAGGTAATTTAGTATTTGAAGACATCTCGGATACCGCAAACATTAATATGAATAAGAATTGGTCAAATGGAGTGACATTTGTTGATATAAATAATGATGGATGGATGGATATCTATGTTTCTCAAGGAGGACCAAGAGATACTATCCAAAGAAAAAATCAGCTTCTCATAAATCAAAAGGATTTAACATTTAAGGAACAGGCAACTGAATATGGTTTAGACGATCACGGTCTTAGTACTCAATCTGCTTTCTTTGATTATGATAAAGATGGTGATTTAGATTGTTTCGTAATGAATGAAAACGATTACTATGGCACCGACCCCGTAACTTTTTATAAAATCTTAAGCAACGAAGATAAATTACGGGAAAGCTCAAGCCATTTATATAAAAATGTCAATTCAAAATATTTTGATATTACAAAAGAAGCAGGATTGCTAAAGCCAAGCTTTGGCCTGGGACTTTGTGTGGGGGATATTAATAATGACAACTGGTTAGATATTTATATTACCAATGACTATTATGTTCCTGATGCCATGTATATTAACAATCAAAACGGTACATTCTCAGATGACATAAAAACCGCTACCAATCAAGTTACATTCTATGGAATGGGGGTCGACATTGCAGACATAAACAATGACAATTTAACTGATATTTTTGTGCTGGATATGGCTTCCAGTGATCACATACGGTCTAAAACATTAATGGCTTCAATGAATGTTCCAAAATACAATCTATTAGTGAATACCTTGGGCCTTCAAGATCAATATATGTATAACTCTCTACAATTGAATGTTGGCAATAATACCTTTCATAATGTGGCACAACTAACAGGCTTATCAAAAACTGATTGGAGCTGGGCCGGGCTTATTTTCGATACAGACAATGATGCGAATGAAGATATTTATGTTACAAATGGCTATAGAAGATATGGCCTAGATAATGACATACGAATGAAAGTCGCCAGAACAAAACAACAATATAAGGGAAATGTACCTTTAAAAGTTAAGGAAGAAATATATAACAGTTTACCCTCAGAAAAACTAGCTAATATATTGTATAGAAATAATGGTGATTTAAATTTTGAAAACGTTACTCCGTTTTCGGGTTTGAACGAACCCTCCTTCTCAAATGGAGCTGCCTATACCGATTTAGATAATGATGGCGATTTGGATATTGTTGTAAATAATATGGATGACGAGGCTTTTTTATTTAAAAATTTATCCATTGAAAATGGTTTAGGAAACTATCTTAAAGTAATTACTAAAGGAAATATTTCTGAAGGTTTTGCCAAAGTTTCCATATCATATAGTGGAAAAATAAGAACCAAAGAATCAAAAAGAGTAAGAGGTTATTTTTCGGCAGTTGATAATACAATCCATTTCGGTTTAGGAAATACGAATCTTATCGACACGGTTAAAGTTATTTGGCCTTCTGGTAAATATCAAGAACACTATCAGGTCAAAGCAAATTCTACCTTAACCTTCAATGAAAAGGATGCACAAAAATTCCAACCCACTAACCCATCAAACAAAAATTTATTGTTTAAAAGAACAAAAGCTCTAATAAACTTTACTCATATAGAAAATGAGTTTAATGATTTTGATAAAGAAGTGCTTTTACCATATAAGCAATCGACACTAGGGCCTTATATTACGAAGGGTGATGCTAATGGTGACGGTAAAGATGATATATATATTGGTGGTGCACATGGGCAGGCAGGGCAACTTTTCATTCAAACAAATAATGGCTTTTTAAAAATTAACAATCACATCTTCAACATAGACGCACACTATGAAGATATGGAAGCCTTATTTATTGATATTGATAATGATAATGACAATGATCTGTATGTTGTTAGTGGAGGAAGTGAATTTAAAGAGCGTTCAGAAAGCTTGAAAGATAGAATTTATTTAAATGATGGTAAAGGTAATTTTTCCAAATCGAATTCAACGGAAATAAATGATTATACAATTAGCGGTAAAACTATTACCAAGATAGATTTTGATAAAGATGGAGATTATGATCTTCTTGTAGGAAACAGGATAAAACCTCAAAAATATCCGTTACATGAACCTTCTCTCATATATGAGAATGTTAATGGCACTTTTAAAAATGTGACGGCAGTTATAGCACCAGAATTTGAGGATTTCGGAATTGTTAATAAAGTGATAGCTACCGATTTTAATAATGATGGATGGCAAGATTTTATTGCTGTTGGCGAATGGACCCATATTGGTGTATTCTTAAATGAAAATGGGATTTTTAAAGACATCTCCAGTAAGAGCAAATTAGATACAGAAAAAGGATGGTGGCATACAATTGTGGAGACTGATGTAAATAATGATGGCAATAAGGATTTTCTAATCGGAAATATTGGCCTTAATATTAAGTTTAAAGTAAGTACCGAAAAACCTTTACGTATTTATGCTGACGATTTTGATACGAACGGTACTCATGATGTTGTTTTGAGCTATAAATATAATGGTATGTTTGTTCCTGCCAGGGGAAAAGAATGTTCAACTCAACAAATGCCATTTATTTCTGAAAAAATTCCAACCTACAACGAATTTGCCAATGCTACTTTAGAAGATATCTATGGTGAAAAAATATATACCGCATACCAGCGGGAAGCGAATCAATTCAAATCAATACTTCTTTTAAATGAGGGTGGTGATAAATTTAGAAAAATTGAGCTTCCAACAATGGCTCAAACCATGCCAATTTTAGATAGTGACTCCTATGATTTTAATAAGGATGGGTTTGATGATATTGTTGTTGTGGGAAATATATATAATACAGAAGTTGAAACTCCACGATTGGATAATCCTTATGCTTTAATATTAATTTCAAACAAAAAAGATGGATATAGTGTTCTTGGCCCCAATCAAACAAACTTGTATCTAAACGGTAATGCTAAATCGATTAAACTTGTAAAACATGACGGCTTGAACAAAATCTTCGTAATTGTTGGAAATAATAATGCTAGCATTGAAATTTATGAATTAAATGCGCCAAGTTCTTAGATATTTTAAAATATTAAAATAGGTTCATGCTTAATATTTTATTTTATTCGTTATTTATTGAATACATATTCTATATCATAATACGATAAATACTAGAAATAATATAGCGAATTCTTTAGATTCTTATGTTATCTATACGTTTTTATCTTGTTCTTTATGAATAAGTTAAAGCATATTCTCTTAACTTTTAATTTTTGAAACGCAACCTTCTAATAATTTTGTCATCGTAAATAAGAACCCTTGTCAAAGTTCTTAACATTTATTTAACCTTTTTTTGATTTTTTTATGTTAAAAAGTTGGTTTATTAACTTTTTATTAAGACTTTTGGCAACAATTAATTCAAATAATTATACAATGAAAACAAAGTTTAGTGGATTTTTAACGCTATTATTGGCGTTAATTGTGCAATTCTCATTTGCACAAGGAAAGACTATTACTGGTACAGTTTCGGATGAAACAGGTCCTTTACCGGGCGTTAGTATAGTCATAAAGGGTACCACAACAGGTACCGAAACAGATTTTGATGGTAAGTATTCTATTACAGCTAATGAAGGGGATATCCTTGTTTTTAGTTTTGTAGGTATGACCAGGCAAGAAAAAACTGTTGGAGCAGCCAATTCTATCAACGTAGTATTGGTAGCTGATAATGTACTAGAGGAAGTCGTAGTGACTGCCTTAGGTATAAAAAGAGAAGCCCGAACCCTTGGTTATGGAACCGATGTGGTGAAAGGTGAAGATCTTGTTAAAGCGAGAGAGAGTAATATTGTAAATTCTCTGCAGGGTAAAGTTACAGGTGTTCAAATTACAAACACGGGTGGTAACTTAGGTGGTTCTTCTAAAATTATTATTAGAGGGGTGTCTTCTTTATCTGGAAATAATAATCCGCTTTGGGTTGTAGATGGTATCATTATCAACAACAATCAGACTCAAACTGGAAGTAGAATTACAGGATCCAGGGATTTTGCAAACGGTGCTGCTGTAGTCAATCCTGATGACGTTGAAACCATTAATGTGTTGAAAGGTGCTGCTGCAACTGCACTTTATGGTTCTCAGGCGGCGACAGGTGTCATTATTGTAACCACTAAAAAAGGTAGAGCTAGTGACGATGGTAAAGCAAGAGTTACCATAAATTCTACAGTGCGATTTGACAATTTATTCAGAACTCCTGATTATCAGCAAGAATATGCTATGGGGACTTTGGGTAAATATGATTCCGGCTCAGTAGGATTTGACTGGGGACCACGAATTGTTGGTCAAACTGTTGAAAATTTACCCGTAACTAATGAGCCAGGCCCTTTAACAGCCGTAAAAGATAATGGAGTCAACGATTATTTCAATACGGGCTATACTTATATCAACAACTTTTCTGTTTCTGATGGTAGTGAAAAGATGGATTATAGACTCAGTTTAACTTCATTGAATCAGACTGGTATTCTTCCAGGTTCTAGTTTAGACAGGTATACTGTTGGTTTGAATGCCGGCGTTAGACATAGTGAAAAATTAGAATCTAATTTTGGTGTACAATATATCAGTACCAAATCAGAAGGAACCGGAGCTACGGGTGCAAATGATCCAAATGTAGTTGGTCTTGGTTCTTTTAGTAGTACATTGGATCAAAATTTGTTCAAACCCTGGAAAGATGCCAGTGGTAACCAAATTAATCAAATAATAGATAATACAGGAAATCAAACAATCAATAACCCTCTTTGGCTTAGACATGAGAATGCAAGTGAAAGAGATGATGACCGTGTTCTTGGTAATTTCTCATTAACTTTTAAACCATTTGAAGGATTTGCTTTGACTGGTAGAGTTGGACTTGACCTTGAAGATGATAAGAGATTTATTGAAAATAGTAAAGGAACCATAAACAGACTCTTTGGAGATTATGATTCTGATAACATCAGAAGAAATGTTACTACTCTTGATATTATTGCAACATATCAAAAAGACCTTACATCTGATCTGTCCTTAAACCTTCTTGGAGGTTTTCAATATAATTCAAGACTGTTCGAAAGACAACGTATTCGTGGAATTGATCTTTTAATTCCTGAATTATTTAGTCCTGGAAATGCGGCACAAACAATTGCAGAAAGAGATTTCGCAGAACGAAGAATTGTTGGTTTGTATGGCCAAGCTGAATTCGGCTATAAAAATTGGGCAACGTTGACCTTGACAGCCAGAAATGACTGGTCGTCAACTTTACCAACGAATAATAATTCGTATTTCTATCCATCTGCTACCTTGGCGTTTGTATTTACCGATGCCTTTGGTATTGAAAGTGATTGGTTAACATTTGGTAAATTAAGAGCAAGTTGGGCACAAGTAGGTAATGATACGAATGCATATCAATTAGAGTTTAATTTTAACCCGGTTACGACTGCAACAGGCCAGTATAGTTTAAATAATAATTTCCCGTTTAACGGAGCTTTAGCTTATTCAGCCTCTAATACTATTCCTGATGCTGATTTACAGCCTGAAGAGCAAACTTCTTATGAATTCGGATTGGACCTAAAATTATTTAAGGGAAGACTTGGTTTAGACCTTTCATATTTTAAAAGCGAAAACGAAAATCAAATATTTAACAGCCCTATTCCTGAGAGTACAGGATTTGCCTTCAAAACGCAAAATGTGGGTCGTGTAGATCAGGAAGGATTCGAAATTGCTATTGATGCTACACCAGTAAGAATAGGTGATTTCTCATGGAATGCTTTAATGAATTTTTCACTGGTTGAATCAAAAGTTGTTCGTTTAATAGATGATGTGGAACGTGTGATAATTGCTTCTGCATTTAATAGTGTGCAGGTAGTTGCTGTTCCTGGTCAAGAATTTCAATTGTTTGCTTTTGACCACTTAAGAGATGAAGCAAGTGGTAGGCCCATAATAAATCCTGCTACAGGAAGAAGACAAGCCGGTGAGGCTAAAACTTTTGGTTCGGTATTACCGGATTGGACAGCTGGTATGGTAAATACGTTCAGTTATAAAGGATTTTCTTTATCTGCCACGGTTGATGTAAAATGGGGAGGTGTAATTAAGTCTTCTACTGTTGAAGGTTTACAAGTTGGTGGATTAGTAACAGAAACATTGCGTAATAGAGAAGGAACCTTTATAGATACTGATGGTGTTCTTGTGGATGGTGCTGGTAATGTAACAGAGAACAATGTTCCTTTGCTAAGTGCACAAGATTTCTGGACCTCATTAAATGATAACAGTGTAGCTGCACCCTATATTTTTGACGCATCCTTTGTAAAACTGAGAGAGGTTGGTATTTCATATACTCTTCCTTCAAAACTCTTGGAAAATACGTTTATAAAGGGCGCTACATTTGGTGTTGAAGGAAGAAATTTAGCACTATTGTATGCAAAGGTTCCTCATATAGATCCTGAAGCTAGCCTATTTGGTTCTGGTGCTGATGGATTCGGTGTAGAAAGAGCCAGTATCCCTTCAACCAGAAGTATAGGTTTTAATGTAAGATTAACATTCTAATTTAAAAAAATCATGAAAAAAATAAAATTAATACTACTGTTATCTGTATTGATGTTTAGCCCGCTATCATCTTGTGATAGTACGCTGGATATAAATACTGACCCATTAGCAGCAACGTCTGCTGATCCTAATGCAGTACTGCCATTTGTATTTGTACAATACTCTTCGAGAAAAGTAACTGAGTTAGGTACAAGAATATCTGATGTTTCTCAATATATTTCTAATACGTTCAATAGCCCGAATAGGGGTAATACCAGTATCTTCCTTACGGGAAATACCTGGGGTATGATGTATAATCAAATTTTAGGGAACTTATCGTTGGTTAAAGCTGATGCCGCTGCTGCTGGTGAAACCAGTAATAATGTAAATGCCATCGCAACTATAATGAGTGCTCATATTTTTTATGAGTTGACAAGCCTTTGGGAAGATGTTCCATTTACGGAAGCACTTCAGGGTGCAGATTTTCCTTTTCCTCAATTTGATAGTCAAGAAACCGTTCTGAATGGTGTGGTTGCTATGTATGATGAAGCTATTGCATTGATTGATGCTTCACCAGCAGATTTATTTACTATAAATAGTTCTAGTGATATGTACTATGGAGGTGATATGGATTCTTGGAGGATGTTAGCTAATTCATTAAAATTGCGTGCACTAATGATGCTTAGAGGTGGTGGAGCTAATGTTGATGCCCAACTAAATACAGTATTAGGGCAACCATTAATGGAAAGTAACGGTCAAGCTGCATTTTTAAATTATGCAGGTGGTCCCGGTGCTTCAAATGGGAACTTTACTATTATTACTGCATTCTTTGGCCCTGATAATGAAAGTCAAAATGTATTTGGCCATGGAGACCCAATTGATGAATTATTAAGAGATTCTGGTGATCCAAGATGGGAGCTATGGGTAGCAAGAAATGATTTACCTGCAGCTGGTAATGATGTGTCTCCTCAAAATTCTAATTCTCTTATAAGTAATAATATACTTAGAGGAGATTTACCTGATATGCTAATGAAACCTTCAGAGATCGACCTGTACAAAGCGCAACTTGCCTTAGAAGGTGTTACAGCTGCAGGAGATGCTGCAGAGAACTATAAGAATGGTGTTTCGAACTCACTTAAATGGTGGGGACAAGATATTCCTGGTGTACTTGCTACAGTTTCTACCGGAGCTGTTGATGCTTATGTGAATGGTTTAGGTGCTCCTACGCTTACTGATGTATATAATCAGCAATATTTAGCTGCATTTTTCCAACCAGTAATGGCTTGGAATGTATGGAGATTAAATAAGGTGCCGGCACTTGATCCTCCACCAAATACTAATATCGGTGTTATTTTGAGAAGATTCAATTATCCTCCTGATGAGGTTGGATCTAATCCAAATACGCCATCTAATCCTGATACAGGTCTACCTATGTGGTTTGAAAACTAATAAATGTATATAAAGATGAAAAAAATAACATATATAATATTCGCATCGGTTTTGATTTTAACCGGATGTATCGATGACTATACACTCGAAGATAACGAACTCTCTGTTTCAGAATTACCTGCGTATGTTGCGTATAGCGCGCCGGGTGCCAATATATCTATTGATGATATAGAAACAAATGAAGTAGGAGATGATATAGAACTAAATGTTGAAGTACCTGGAGGTACCGTGTCAGATGTAACAGTAAATTTCACTTTCGGTGGCACAGCCGTTTATGGTGTTGATTTTGCTGTTGATGGTGGTTCTGCTGCTGGTGGTTCAATTGTTATTGAACACAGACAAAGTACTGACCCTAATGATTTTAATTTTGCAGATAATGGTGACATTGTAGTTGAAATTTTAACAGATGATGTTGTTGATGGTACCAAAACACTAGAAGTAATACTTGCAAGTGCTTCAAATGCTGAAGGTGCACTTGCTGTTGGAAGAGGTGGAACGGATATACTTAAAACTACATTTATTACAATACTTGACTTTTGTGAATTATCTCCAGCTGCTATGGCAGGTGATTGGGTATTGGATATGCAGGATAGTTTTGGTGATGGATGGAATGGAGCTTCAGTAACTTTTGAAGTTGATGGTGTTGAAACTGATTACGTCCTTGATGATTTCTCTACTGATGGAGCGACTGGTACGGTAACAATAACAGTTCCTGTTGGATCTCAAACGCTTAGGTTTTTCTATAACTCCGGTGCTTTTGATGAAGAAGTTACTTTTCAGATAACTGCCCCCAATGGTGTTGAAGTTGGCTCTTTTGGAACTGATCCTCCAATAGGCGAATTAACTATAGATGCTTGTGCAGCATTTTAAATAGTAGAAGTTTATATAAATTATAGACATTAATAAAAAAACCACCTCAATTGGGGTGGTTTTTTTATTAATGTCTATTTTTGCTTTATGGAAAACAGCACAAAAATATTTGGACTTAGAGCCATCATTGAAGCTATAAATACTAATCAAACTTTAGAAAAAGTTTATTTACAAAAAGGATTGAAAGGCCAATTATTTTCTGAGTTGAATAGTCTCATAAAAAAGCATTCTATCTCCTCCAGTTATGTGCCAATAGAAAAATTAAATAGTTTATCAAAAAATCAAAATCACCAGGGAGTGATCGCTAAAATTTCTGCTATAGACTTTTATGAATTGGAAGATATTCTTACAAAAAATAAAAAGAATGCCCCTCTATATTTACTATTAGATCAAATTACCGATGTTCGCAATTTTGGTGCTATTTTACGCACTGCAGAATGTACCGGTGTTGATGCCATTATAATTCCTGTCCAGGGAAGTGCACCTTTAAATGCAGACGCTATAAAAACATCTGCCGGCGCAGCCTTTAAAATACCTATATGTAAAGTAAGTCATTTGCTAGATGCCATCTATCAGTTACAAGCCGACGAAATTCAAATAGTAGCTATTACCGAAAAGACCGGCAGCAGTATTTATCAAGTTGACTTTAAGGCACCGACTGCATTAATTATGGGTTCTGAACACAAAGGAATTTCAAATGCTATACTCAAAATAGTTGATACAAAAGCCAAATTACCTTTACTTGGTGAAATAGAATCGTTGAATGTATCTGTGGCTTGCGGAGTGGCCTTGTATGAAGTTGTCAGGCAGAGATCTCAATAGTCATTTATGAAAATTACTGCTTACTGTAACTGTATACTGTCAGCTAATTTTTATTCTTCTTCCTTTAACGAATCTAATGTATCTTCTTCATAATCTTCGTCTTCCCAATCATAAAATAGAGGTTGAGGTCCGTGATTTTTGTATATAAAAGCAAACAGCAATCCGAAAAGAAATCCGGAAAGATGTCCTTCCCAGGAAATACCTTCCTCAATTGGCAAAATATACCAAATCATGCTTCCATACAAAAAAATCACTATTAGAGATACTGCAACTAATCGATAATATTTACGGATAAGTCCACTAAACAGTATAAAACTGAATAGCAGATATACAATACCGCTAGCCCCAATATGGTATGCATCTCTGGCAATTATCCAAGTCAATAAACCGCTTAATACAGTACCATATAGTAGCACTTTAAAAGCAATCTTTCTATAAAAATAAAATAATGAAGTGAGTAGTATAAAAAGGGGAATTGAATTATTGAACAGGTGTTTTATGCCACTATGAATAAATGGCGAAAATAGTACTCCCCGCATTCCGGTAAATGTTCTTGGATAGATTCCGTATTTGGTTAGATATAAATTATAGTTGCCTTCTATCCAAAAAACAATCCATAGTACTAGCACAAAGTATAGTGGAAAGGCAATTACTATTGGAGAAAATTTAAACTGTGTATATTCTTCTTGTACATTCATTATTGAAAATTATAACAAAAATATATCCATTCATAGAAAACTGTACAAAATGTCATGGTTTTATTAAAACTATATCATTTAGTTATCTATTTTTGTTATATGAATACTCCATTAGCTGAACGCATACGCCCTAAAAAATTAGACGATTTTATCAGTCAACAGCATTTAGTGGGTGAAAATGGTGCATTAACTGAACATATAAAAAGAGGTGTAATTCCATCACTTATATTTTGGGGGCCTCCTGGAATTGGCAAGACAACTTTAGCCAATATTATTGCGAATGAATCTAAACGTCCTTTTTATACACTTAGCGCGATAAATTCTGGTGTTAAAGACATTAGAGATGTTATTGATAAAGCCAAACAAAGCGGCGGCTTGTTCACTACTAAAAACCCTATATTATTTATTGATGAAATACATAGATTTAGTAAATCTCAACAAGATTCATTATTAGGAGCTGTAGAAAAAGGATGGGTTACTTTGATTGGTGCTACAACAGAAAATCCCAGTTTTGAAGTTATCCCTGCCCTGCTTTCTCGTTGTCAGGTTTATATTTTAAATTCCTTTGATAAAGATGATTTGATTGCGCTACTCAATAGAGCTATTAAAGAGGATGCAATTATATCGAAAAAGAAAATTGACCTTAAAGAAACAGATGCACTTATGCAACTTTCGGGTGGTGATGCCAGGAAATTATTGAATATTTTCGAATTGATCGTAAATTCTGAAGATGGGAAAGTTATCATCACCAATGATAAAGTATTGGAAAAAGTTCAGAAAAATACGGTACGCTATGACAAAACCGGGGAACAACATTATGACATTATTTCAGCTTTTATTAAATCTATCCGTGGAAGTGACCCAAATGCTGCTGTATATTGGTTAGCCAGAATGATTGAAGGTGGTGAAGATGTTAAGTTTATTGCGAGACGCATGTTGATTTTGGCTTCCGAGGATATTGGCAACGCGAATCCGACTGCCTTAATATTGGCAAATTCTACCTTTCAATCGGTTTCTATAATTGGAAATCCTGAATCGCGTATCATTTTAAGCCAATGTGCAATTTATTTAGCCAATTCGCCTAAAAGCAATGCTTCTTATAAAGCCATTGGAAATGCTCAACAATTAGTTAAGGAAACCGGTGACCTGTCGGTGCCCTTACATTTACGGAATGCTCCTACAAAACTGATGAAAGATCTCAATTATGGTAAAAATTATCAGTACGCCCATAAATATGATGACAACTTCATAGATCAAGAGTTTTTACCTGATGCTATCGCAAATACTAAATTTTACGAACCCGGTAACAACAGCAGAGAGAATAATTTCAGAGAGTTTTTAAAAAAACGTTGGAAAAATAAATACGACTATTAGAATTTGATCTGTAGCTCCTCTTGAACCAATTCAGTTCCTTCATAGTACTCAACGAACCATTTCTCTCCATCTTTAAAAATAATTCCACTTTTGTTTTTAAGAAAATAAACATCTGCCCTACTTGATTTCAACAATATATAGATAACTTTTGGCGTACTATCAACCAATTGATACCCAAAAGCGTTAGCCTGGGCGTATAGTAGATTGGAAGGTACTACTTCCTTCTTAACTTCATTTATCTCTTGCGGTGTTTCAATTACCTCAATCCCAACAGATGTGGTTTCTTCAATGATTTCAACCGGTTTTTCTTCTGCCTCTACAACTTCTTTAACAGGAATCACTTCTTTTACATTAACTGCTGGTTCTACCCGGACAACAGTTTCCTCCTTTTTGACAATGCTTGGTTCTTTTACAGGATTGTATTTATAGTTCAACGAACTTATTGATTTGAAAGCATTGCGTAAAGCTTCCTGATATCCTTTTTTATAATCCTTTTGCTTGCTTTTACCTTCTTCACTGGTAACGATAATTTCATTTTTACAATTTACCAATTCAATTACTAGTTTATTAGTAAACATATTTGAGTTATTCTTAACTCCAGCTATAAGGCCCAAACACGGATTAATAGCTAACTCTTGTGGCTTGCTTTCATTATCAAACAAGGATTCAAACCCTTCTTTTTTAAATAAGAATTTGGTTAATGAGTTTACCTGATATTGATCTTCAGATTTTAGAAAATCATATTTTTTGGGAACGATTACATATTTATAATTGTTTAAAGATCGTTGTGCAACAACAGTGTTCGCAATAATAACCAAAACCAGAAGTAAAGACCTTTTAATACTCATAATTGAATAGATTTTTAATACTGTGTGACCACATAATATAATGGAATTTTATTTGTATTATGAGTTTAAAGATAAGCATAAATTTCACTTATCAAAAATCAAATTCATTCCGAAATTAATGGATAGTTTTTTTGATTTGTAAAAATCGTTATAACTCAATAGATTGTCTGCAGCGGCATACAAATTAAATTTACCTACTTGCGATGAAAACCCTAACCCTATATTTGAAAACGAAAAAGAGTCTGCGGTATAGGTAATTTTTGCTTTTAAAAAATCAGCCACATTTCTGCTATAATAAAGTGTAGTGGCAAATTGAACTCGATTAAGCCTGACAGTAGAATAGAGTTGCAATCCTATTTCATTTTGGTAATTCGTCGATAACCTTTCATTTACGGCTGGGCAGTCTGTAGATCTTTGTCTTCTTGTTTTTTTTCCAAATCCATATTGCAATGCCCCGTTTATCCTGGGAGATCTGAATGAAACATAAGTCGAATGTATCGTGTCTTTTGGAATTTGTCTATTAATATCGTCACTTATATTTTCCCAATAATCAATTGTGTCATCTATTGGTGGTTCAATCAATCCAATGTCATTTACTTCAATATTTCCATTTACCTTATACGTAGTAATGTCTTTGGAATAGGTTATAAATCCTAAATCCAACACACTCCCTAAAAGGCTTATGTTTTCTTTTAAATGATAGGTAAACCCAACATCAAAACCTAAGCCCAAATTACCTCCAAAGAATACATTTTTTAATGCATTGCCTACAAGTGTATTTTTTGAAATTTCCTTTAAACCCGAGCTTTGGTATGTAACATCAACATTATTTAACAAGTGTTGGTAATTGTTATTTTGATCTAATCTCGTAGAAATACTGCCTTTATTATTTGATGATTGAATATTAAATGCACCTGAATATAACTTTACTCTTGCTCCAATACTTAAATTTTCATTTATTCTTCTAGAGATTCCTGCATGAAAAACGCCTATTATTTCACTTTTAAAACGCACATGGTTAATATCATGACTCCGACTCAAATCAATATTTCCATTGCTATCAAAATTACCCTGGTAGAATAGAATTGCCGCATCTTTGGGGTAATAACTAATAAGGTTAAATTCCTGATAAAAACCAGCACTCAAATAGTCTTTATCATTTTTAAGTTTATAACCAATATTGATGATGTCTAATTGCTCGTTTATACTAATAAAGTCACTAACGTTCAATCTTAGAATTATACTTTGCAGTTTAGTATTCAAATCTACTCCATCATTCTCAAAAAGGCCGCTTATCAAACTATTGCTGACTCCTCCGTTTACATAGAGTCCAGATAAAAAAGGAACGCCAATATGCCTTACAAAATTTACATCACTGCCCGGATTTTCAAGTAACGATTGTGGAATCTCTTGAAACCCATATAAGAATTGTTTGTTTTGAGCCACTACATTTTCACTGGTAAATACCGTTAAAAAAAGTACCAATAAGGGGAATCTCATCTGTTATTATTAGTTGTTTTCAATGGGTCAGATGATTCTTTTAATTCTATCGGGTTGATTAATAAATAACGGCACCCAATTATAGATATTGCTTTATTTCAAGAAGGTTATTAACACTTATCGTACCGTCATTGATAGGTTCATTATGGTAATTAAATAATATAGCTTGCATGCCTATTTGCTGTGCCCCTAGAATATCAGCCTCCAAATTATCACCAATCATCACACTTTTTTTTGGTGCTGCATTGGCAACTTTCAATGCATGATTAAATATTATGGGATTTGGCTTTTTAACACCTACACTTTCTGAGGTGATCACTTTATCAAAAAAATGCCGAATCTCGGACTTTTTCAATTTCTGCATTTGAACTTCTTCAAAACCATTGGTGATGATATGTAGTTGATATTTTGACAATAAGTAATTCAACACTTCAATGGCGCCCTCAAATAAAGTGTTATGGTTCGATAGGTTATCAATATATATCTTAGACAAATGGTGTATCATTTCATCAGAAATACTATATTCTAAACCATCAAAAGCTTCTTTCAATCTACCGTAACGTAAGTCGGGTTTACTAATTTTATCTTCCCTATAGAGTTTCCAATACTTTAGGTTTATCGGTACGTAAATACTTAAAAAGTCATTTAATTCAACATCTATGTTACTTTGGTCAAAAATAAAGTCAAATGTTTTTGCAGAGTTTGTTTCGAAATCCCAAAGGGTATGGTCTAAATCGAAAAATATGTGTTCGATGTTCATTGTTTAAGAATTAATAGGGATGTCCGTTTCTTTAATCAATTTTTTAAAGATAAAATAATAAGTTAGTATAAATAGTGATGCCAATGTTATTTTTATAATTGTATTCAATTCGAACAGGTCATTTAGAATATAAAATATGGCTATTTGCAAACCTAATACCAACAAAACCTTAGCAAAGAAACCAATTCCTTTGTTGGCGAATAATGCTATTTCTTTATCTAAATAATGAAGTGTTAAAAGCAGTAGTAAATATGTTACTGCCGTGGTAACAGCGGCCCATTTATAGCCGTATGTTCCAATAAAGATATAATTTAAAACAACATTTAATACAGCAGCACTTATTACAATAACACCCAATCTTTTTAATCGATTAGAAAATTTTAATCGCAACTCATAAAAATTTAAAAGTCCATGGATGTATGCTGAAAGAAAAACAAAAGGCATTATTGCATAACCTACCCGGAATTCTTCTCCTAAAAAAATGGTAGCAATATCTTTTGATAAAAGACTCAAATAAGTAATGATAGGTAGTCCATAAATAATGAAGATTTTAATATACTTTTGAATTAAATGAACAGAATTCTTAAAATTAAGTTCTAATTCTTTTAACAAGGTAGGATTAATAGTATTAAAAAAAATCGTAACCAAAACAACTATTGATATTTGACTTATTTTATAAACTTGGTCATAAATACCAACATTCTCCAGATTACTTAATAGGTAAATAATATACCGATCACTGGAAGTAATTACTAAAAATCCCGCATTTATAATTAAACCGGCGCTTCCGTAAACGATTAGTTCCTTTAAACTTTCTCTAGTAACCAATTTAACGTTAATGGCCACTTCGGCCGGATTTAGTATTGCTAAAAAAAGTATTGCTAAACCATCAATAATAACTAAACTAGAAATCAAGGCACTGATATTTACATCGAGAACAAAAACTAAAAATAATGCAATTAGTATGCTCAAAAACGCCTTAGCCGACTGAAAGATCGTATAAAATTTAGCCCTCCCTTTTAATCTTACAATTACCATATAAAAGAGAAATAACTGATTCAATAGTATTTGAAAAAAGGAATAGAATATCAACTGTTTGACCAAAGAATATGCTACGTTAAAATACCAAGCAGATGATATAATCGCCAACACTAAAAATGCTAAAAAGTATAAAAAGGTTAAATTTGAATACAGTACTTTTAATCTATTATGACTATCATATTTACTATAATACCTCCAAATACAAGAACCTATCCAAGAAAACAAAAGCATCCCTAGATACGTAAAAGTCAGACTCACTATGCCCAAATACCCATATTCTTCCTTATTAAAATGACGTGTAAAAATCGGAGTTCTTATAAAACCTATTAATATTGGTATAAACGATCCAAAAAAGTACCAGCTAAAATCTTTTAAAAAATAATGATTTTTATTTAGCATTTTATCTGTTCTTTTTTCTTTCATTTAAAGATTCCCTATAAAAGCCAACTAAGCGGTCTAATTCAAAATCCCATTTATATTTTTCTAGTGTTGCTTTTCTACCATTCTCACCATAAAAATCATATTTATCATTATTTGTCAATAGCTCTATCATGGCATTTGAAATATCCTCTGGTTTATTTGGATCGACCACAATACCACAATTTTCTTGTTCAATATATTCTTTTATATGTCCAAAATTACTTCCAATAATGGGTAAGGCAAAAGCCATATATTCAAATATTTTTATCGGCATTTTAATAGTTAGCGCCTTAGCTTGTAACCAGGTTATTAATCCGACTTTGCTTTTGTTATAAAAATCACTTACTTCTTCGTATTTTATAAATGAAAATAATTGAACATTATTTTTTAAATCATTATTATTTATAAAGTTTTGAAGTTTATCCTTTAAATAATCAGGCGTATATCTCCCAACAAAAACCACTCTTATTTTTGGAATAGTGTTTTTTGCAATTTTTGTTGCCTCCAGTATTTTCATTGCCCCTCTAGACTCAGTTATTCCGCCACAATAGATAAAATCATATTCTTTTTCTGCTAAAGATAATTTTTGATAATTTTTATAAATATCAGTAAAATTAAAAATTGATTTTGCATTTTCTTTTCCCAATTTTCTTCGAAAATTATCTCTTACGGTGTTTTCATTTGCTATTACTAAATCATAATTCTTAGCCTGGCTTTTTTCCCACCTATCCACCAAAAGAGAGAAAATGTTAATTATAATTTTGAAAATTTTATTCGTTTCTATAAGTGAAAAATAATCTTCTGCATAAGGCTCTCTGGCATCATAAAATACAACTGGTCTATGATCTAAGTTTTTTAATTTGTTACCAATTCTATTAATCCATAAATCATGAAAGTGATAAATGTCTGCATTCACTTTTGTTGCTTTCTTTAAAAGTTTTTTATAATTATTAGTCGGATTTAAATTTTTAACAATAAAATTTAAATAACGGTTTTTAGAAAAGCTTTTGACTTTTAAAACTTCATATTTAATTCCTTCTTTGGTTATCCCTTTTTTTGCCGATTCTCCAATCAATAAATAATAAACATCGTATCCTCTTTCTTTTAAAGGAACCGCCATTTTCCAATAAATTCTATCATCGTATAAGCCGTGTTTGTCTGCTAAGAAACATATTTTAATTTCTTTCTCCATTATCTAAAAAAATATCTTTTATACCAGAAATATTCTTCTTTTACTGCTCCAAAACTCTTAAAGAATGAAGCCAGTTCAGTAATCATAGAACCTTCAAAGTCAAAAATATAAATAGATTCAGCATTACACTTTATAACATGATCTATTAAAAATGACATGGCCTGTTTTTTTCTTCCTTCATTATTTATGGCGGAAAAAAGATATGTAATCCTTCGAGAATCTATTAAAAAAAAAGCTCCACCAATTAATTTATTAGAACTATTAACAATGCCATAGCTTTTAGCAAAGTTCAACGTCAGAGCATGTTCAAATAATTCACTTAGCAGATCATAATCAGAAACTTTCTTTTGCAACTTAATCCCTTTATTTTGCTTAAAAAGTTCAATAATCTCGTCATGATTATAACCTTCAACAATTAATAAATCAGAATTTTGTGCTCGTTTTATACTGCTTTTTCGTCCTTTACTGTATTTCTTTCTTAGTATTTCATAGGATTTAACCAATTGTAAAACAAAGTTCTTTCTAGAGCTAACTCGTTTGGAATTGATGACACTATCCGAATTGAAAAAAATATCAATTAATTTAAACTTTCTGGGAATGGATTTTATAAATTCAAGAACTATTGACTCATCTATAACTGTATTAGAAAAAATACCTAACTGTTGTACCCAAGGTGCCTGATAGATATAATTGATACCAAAAAAAATTCGTTTTGGTAAGGGCATTACAAAGTTATAATCGTCTTTAATTAACACATCCCAATCATCACAAACAATATCCAAATACCAGCTATAAGCATAGATACGTGAATTAGACGCATTTGAAATACAATTATTATATTTCTGCTCATCTAATTGATTTCTGGTTATATGTTGTATCATTTCTAATTAGGCCGCTAGGTAGTTTCAAAGACAGATAATTGTTTGAATATGTCAATGTAGAGTTTTTTCCATCGTCTCCACCTTCCTTTATTACTAAGCGTATCATTATGAAAAAGTGTAATGAAAGTACCATCTACTTTTTTTACTTCATGTGCCAATCTCATGATTACCTCATAGGCCCTTTTATTTGATAGTTCCAAATAGTCACGTAAAGTACCATCCATAACTGCAAAAGGATATACCTTTAAAGGGGTTTGAATTTCATAATCTAAATCGTAAAAATAAAATGGGGTACACGTACTTGCCCTAAATCCATAATGAGCTGCATACCCCATAGTATAATCTTCATTTATTTCTAAGTTAACCAAATGTTGATACGTTTCAGGCATATCCAACCTTAAATAATGCTGCCGTGATTTTACTACAGGCCTATTTATAATTTCCTCTAATCTTAGTTTTTCCTTCTTTAACAGTTCCTCATTTTTCATAGTAAAATAGGAAGGATGTAAACCAACATCAGCATAATCAGCAATAGATTTTATCAACGATTTATACTTTGTGTTTTTTGATGAAATATTTTTATCATAAGTAGTATAGTCACCTAATAAAAAGAAAAATATAGTTTTGAGATTGAATTGTTTTTGCAAGTTAAGTAACTCGTCAAAAGTATCAAAAGGGTCTTGTCTAAAACCTAATAACACAAGTGTTCTCTCCCATATATCCAATACTTTGAGCTTTGTTAAATCGTTAAAATAACCTCCTAATGTTCTAATAACACCTTTATGTTTATAACTATAGGCAATATCAACATCAATGGTAGATATATAACTAAACTTTCTCTCAGTAAATACGTATTCAGGAAATTTTTCTCTTAATAATATTTTAAATTTAGAAGCCCAGATATCAATCAGAGGTTTGTCTAAAAAATTATGCTCATAAGCTAAACTTTCTTGAACAGAAAAGCGTCCAAATTGATCTTTTACGTGCGGTAAATATTCTTCATATCGACTCAATAAATAAAAGGTTGCCGCAAAAATATCGAAAGGTATAGTTGCCGTTTGACGCGATTGAAAAAAACAAACTGTGTTTTCCCATTCACTTGTATGAATCTCAATATCGTTAATCCCTTGCTCGAATAGTAAACCATTACTTCTTATAAAAAATTCTTTGCCTAAAGGATGTTTAGCATAAGTCAATTTTAAATCATTATGAGCAACAAACTCTTCAACTTTTGTAGTAAATTGAACCGGAATTTGTAAAATTCTAGTGAAAAAGTGTTTAAAAGTATAGGTTAATCGTGGCGTTACCTTATGTGTGTAAACTAAGAGCATTAAATCGATTTTACCATTATATTAAATTACTATCTGCAAAGCTAAAATACGCTTTTTCAGTAATTAATAAATGGTCTAAAATTTTTATATCTAAATTATTACCGGCTTCTTGTATTTTTTTTGTCAAGTCTAAATCAGACTTGCTGGGTTTTAAACTACCAGAAGGATGGTTATGACATAAAATAATGGCCACTGACGATAGCTCCAGCGCTTTTTTAAATAAGATTCTAATATCTACTAAAGTTCCAGTAATACCACCACTACTTAATTGGTCTTTGTATATAATTTTGTTAGAATTATTTAAGTACATTGCCCAAAACTCTTCATGAGGCAGCTCTCCTATAATAGGTTGCATTATATCGAATACTGCTTTGCTACTGGTAATTTTTGGCCTTTGCAGTGCTTCTTCTAATCGACGTCTTCTTCCTAATTCTAAAGCTGTAATAATGGTGATCGCTTTAGCCTCACCGATACCCTTAAACTGTGTCAAATCAGTAGCTGATAACTTTGCTAATTGGTTTAAATTATTGGTTGTAAAAATTAATATTCGTTTTGCTAAATCAAGGGCACTCTCATCTCTACTGCCTGAACCAATAAGTATTGCTATAAGCTCCGCATCAGAAAGTGCATTCTTCCCTTTCAATACTAATTTTTCTCTGGGTCTATCATCTTCCTTCCAATTCTTTATTGAAATAGATTTACGCTTACTACTCATTAAATAAAAATTTGTTTAAAGATATAAAAGAAAAAATAATACCTTTGTTCGTACTTTCATTTTAATTTAAATTTAATGAAGATAGTTATTGCCGGTGCAGGTGAAGTGGGATTTCATTTAGCAAAATTACTCTCGTACGAATCTCACGATATTACACTTATTGACGAAAAAAAAGAATGTTTAATTCATGCCGATACACGTTTAGACATACGCGTAATGAAAGGCAATGCCACTTCAATTTCAATACTAAAAGATGCAAATGTTGGCAAAGCAGATCTCGTAATAGCCGTTACTTCAAATGAAACGGTTAATATCACAATTTGTGTTTTAGCTAAAAGGTTAGGTGCTAAACAAACCATTGCCCGAATTAGTAATTCTGAATTTATAGATAATAAAGATGAAATTAATTTTGCCGAATTTGGTATTGACGAATTGATTTCAACAGAAGAACTGGCTTCCAATGAGGTAAAAATGCTACTCAATCAAGCTGCATTTAATCATATGCATGAATTTGAAAAAGGCGAGCTAAGCATGCTTGGTATTATTTTATCTGAGACCGCTCCTTTTGTGGGCATGTCAGTAAAAGATGCTGCCGCAACATTTCCTGAAATCCATTTTATGCCTATTGCCATTCAATGTGAACATACTGATGATATCAAAATTCCTCGTGGAGATACGGTATTTAAAGTTGGTGACCTTGCCTATTTCATCACGCTTAGAGAAGGTGTAAATGAATTATATAAACTTACAGGTAAGATAAAAAAAGAAGTTCATAATGTAATGATTTTAGGGGGTAGTTCTATAGGAAAAAGAACCGCTAAAGAACTTTGTGACAAAAGGTTAAATATTAAAATCATAGAAATAAATAAAACAAAAGCTCTTGAATTAGCCGATGAGTTACCAAATGCATTAGTCGTTTTAGGTGATGGTAGAGACATTGAATTATTACAAGAAGAGAATATTGAAGAAATGGATGTTTTTATAGGTGCAACCGACAGTCCTGAAACCAATATTATGACCTGTCTTGTTGCAAAATCTAAAAATGTAGGAAAAACAATAGCTTTGGCAGAAAACGTTGATTATTCGAAACTTTCGCATTCCATTGGAATTGACACCATTATTAATAAAAAATTATTAGCCGCCAATAGTATTTTTAAATATATAAGAAAAGGTGATGTTCTAGAAATAACCACACTTAACAACCTTGAAGCCGAAATTTTAGAATTTAAAGTCCGTGAAAATTCAAAAATATCTCGCGCTCCCATTAGAGACTTGAATTTTCCCCGCCAAGCAACGATTGGTGGTGTTGTTCGAGATAATAAAGGGTATATTGCTTTAGGCGGATTTCAAATTCAAACCGGCGATAAAGTAGTAGTTTGTTGTTTAACTGAAGATGTAAGGAAAGTTGAAAAGTTTTTCGATTAACCTAACCTCTTCATTGATAAAAAGCAAGTAACTAAAAAATGCGAAACTTAAACATAAAAATCATTTTTCAAATGTTGGGTTTTTTACTCATTTTTAATGGTTTTTTTATGTTTATTTCTGGTATTATAAGTATAATCTATAAAGATGGTGCTGCAAAAGGAATATTTTATGCAGGCATCCTTACTATATTAGTAGGATTATTATTTCGATTTACAACAAAAGGATTTAAAAAAGAAGTCAAAAAGCGTGAAGGGTATCTGATTGTAACCCTTGGCTGGATATTTATGTCCCTATCAGGCAGTCTTCCTTATTTGTTAACAGAATCAATTTCAACCTTTACAAATGCTTTTTTTGAAACTATGTCTGGTTATACCACCACCGGAGCGTCTATTCTAGATGACATAGAAAGTATGCCAAAGGGTATTTTATTTTGGCGAAGTACTACTCATTGGATCGGTGGTATGGGAATTATCGTATTAACCATAGCCGTTTTGCCTTTACTAGGGATTGGTGGAATGCAACTTTTCGCTGCAGAGGCTCCGGGGCCATCTGCTGATAAATTGCACCCAAGAATTACGGATACCGCAAAGAGATTATGGTATATTTATTTTGGTTTTACAGTTGCTGAGGCTATTCTATTAAAACTCGCAGGAATGAGTTTTTTTGATGCAGTCAATCATGCTATGAGTACTTTATCTACAGGAGGGTTTTCAACCAAAAATGCCAGTGTTGCACATTGGAACAGCCAACCTATAATTCAGTATATTATTACGTTGTTTATGATCTTAGCAGGTACAAACTTTGTGCTAAGCTATTTTGCTTTTAAAGGAAAAATAAGTAAAGTATTGCACGATGAAGAATTTAAGACTTACTTTTTAAATATCATTGGAATAACAATAGTTGTTGCTTTAGTTGTTTATTTTAAAGCGAACGTATCTAATCTACCAACAGAATCACAAATCATTGCGCATCCAATGGTATTGGGCGAAATAGAAAGCGCTGTGAGGCATGCCTTATTTCAAGTTACTGCCATAATAACGACAACAGGATTTGTTACCGCCGATTTTACTATTTGGACGCCCTTTTTAACAGTGATCTTCTTTTTCTTAATGTTTTTCGGAGCATCTGCAGGATCAACCGCAGGCGGCGTCAAATTTGTTCGTCATATTATTATGATAAAAAATGGCTTTTTAGAATTTAAGAGGTCCATTCATCCTAATGCTATCGTCCCTGTTCGGTACAATAATAAAACGGTATCACAAGATATTGTATTTAACATTATGGCTTTTTTTATATTATATTTGCTAATGTTTGCTCTTGGTGCTCTGGTTTTTGGAATACTTGGTCTAGATTATATGACTGCCCTTGGTGGAGCTGCTTCATCATTGGGGAATGTAGGGCCTGCATTTGGCTCAATAAGCCCGGTTAATAATTATAACATTTTGCCCGTTGCGGGTAAATGGTGGTCTGCATTCTTAATGCTTTTGGGTAGGTTGGAGTTATTTACCGTGATGATTTTATTTACGCCATATTTCTGGAAATCAAATAAATTTTGAAATTTAAAGACCAATTAAATAGAAACTTATACCTAGATGATTATCCTCAAAGCATCATATCGTTGGTGCCAAGCCAAACTGAACTTCTTGTTGAATTAGGTTTAGAAGATAATATTGTTGGCATTACTAAATTCTGTGTACATCCGGCACATTTAAAAAAGACAAAAGCTATTGTCGGTGGAACAAAAAATGTAAATCATAAGAAGATCACTTCATTAAACCCAGATATTATCATTTGTAATAAAGAGGAAAATACTGAAGATATAGTCAATGAACTAGAAAAACATTTTTCAGTATACGTTTCAGATATTATTACCGTTGCTGATACATTCAAAATGATACTGGATTTTGGAAAAATATTCAATAGTAAATCGATAGCTGACAGGATGGTACGAGATATCGAATTGAAACTAGATGATTTTAAGAATTTTATACAACAACATTCTCCAAAAAAAGTTGCCTATTTTATATGGACAAAACCTTGGATGGTAGCCGGAGGTAATAATTATATAAATGAAATTCTTAAATTAAATAAATTTGAGAATATTTTTGAAAATGCCCCCGATAGATATCTTGAAGTTTATATTGAATATTTGGCAGACTTGAATCCTGAATTAAAACCTGAATTGATAATTCTTCCTTCAGAACTTTTTCCTTTTGAAAAAGAACATGTTGAAGAATTAAAAAAGTATATTGATTGTCAATTTATTTTTGTCGATGGTGAAATGTTCAGTTGGTTCGGTTCAAGATTATTGAAAGCACTAGATTACTTTAAAATAGTCCGTGCTAAAGTATAAAGAACCACCTATTTTCAGTTAAAATAGGTGGTTCTTTAATATTAAAAATTACCCGGATTTTGAGTAATATTCGGATTATTTACAATTTCATCGTCAGGTATAGGAAATATTACCTTATTAGCACCTGGTGCTGATTCTGCACCACCGCCAGGTTTGAGATTCAAATTATTTCTCAATAAGTCTATTCTACGATGCCCTTCAAAACATAATTCCTTTCTTCTTTCTAATAAAATAGCATCTAAATCTACCGTTGCCAATGTACCTATTCCTGCTCTATTTCTTAGAGTATTGATATCATTTAAAGGAGTGTCTCCAACTGAGCTTCCTCCTCTAAAATTAGCCTCAGCTCTTATTAAATACATTTCTGCTATTCTCAACACCATTCCATCTGATGCATTATTTACAACATCAGGATATTTTGTGGTAAAAAAGGTATTGTTACCCCCAGCATCAGTGGCAGCGACAGAAAGATCATTAAACCTTTTATCTGTTGGAGTTAATGCAAAAAGATCAATTAAGTTTTGGCTAAAAGGAGCATCACCCCTTCCACCTGGAGATGCATTATAAAAATTAACATATACTTCGTCAGAGCCTGCAGCTTCTTGAGGTCCATCAGTTGGCGTATTTACAATTACAAATACATGTTCTGATGAAGTTGGATTATCATCGTAAAAATCATATGATGAAGCTAAACTATACTCGCTGGAGGAAATTACATTATTGGCAAAATTCGTAGCATTAGTCCAGTCTTCCCTATATAAGTAAAGGCGAGCCAATAGTGCCTCTGCTGCCCCTTTTTCGGCTCTTGCATCATACT
>Ga0209633_10000293_pt1 | contig 59117 bp, 37 predicted proteins | sample Cruoilmetagenom1_FD_187290 | JGI IMG/M metagenome (GOLD analysis project Ga0209633, IMG submission 187290) | Oil polluted marine microbial communities from Coal Oil Point, Santa Barbara, California, USA - Sample 1 (SPAdes) (version 2) | ecosystem: Environmental > Aquatic > Marine > Oil seeps ... | reverse complement strand
TGACCATTTTTATTGCCATTTGGTTATTCATAACTCTTATTTTGAGCCCTTTTAAATCTTCTGGTGTTCTAATGGCTTTATCTTTTGTATAAAAACTTCTACTACCTGCATCGTAATAACATAAACCTCTAAGCCAATATTTACTTCCTTTTTCTAAAATGGATTTTCCAATCTCTCCTTCTAAAACATCAAAGTAATGTGTTTTATCACGAAATAAATATGGAACTCCTAAAACACTATATTCGGGTACAAAATTTGCTAAGGTTGCCGCACTTACTTTAGTAACAGCCACACTACCTATTTGTAATAACTCAAGTGCTTCTCTTTCAGAACCTAATTGTCCATCGGGAAATATTTTCAGTTTTAAAGTTCCTCCTGATTTTTCTTCTAATGCTTTTTGAAAATCTAAAATGCCTTTATGAACAGGATGTGTTTGAGGTAAACCATGAGCGAGATATAAGGTTTTTATAGTAGAGGTCTCTTTGCAAGATGTGAAGCTTGCAAGACCAATTAAAAAAAGAAAAACTTTATAATTCATCCTATTCAAATTTGAAATAATTTTTGGCATTATTATAGCAAATATCTTGAATCATTTTGCCTACAAATTCTTCATCATTTGGTAATTCTCCGTTTTCAATATCGTTGCCAAAAAGATTACAAAGTATGCGTCTAAAATACTCATGTCTTGGAAAAGATAAAAAACTTCTACTGTCCGTAAGCATACCTACAGAACGACTCAATAAACCCATATTTGATAAGGTGTTGAGTTGCTTTTCTATGCCATCTTTTTGATCTAAAAACCACCATGCAGCTCCATACTGTACTTTGTTAACTCCGCCATTACTGGTAAAATTTCCTGCCATTGTAGCAAAGACTTCATTGTCTCGTGGATTTAAATTGTACACTATTGTTTTAGGAAGTTGACTTGTACTATCTAAATTGTTTAAGAAATGTGAAAGCCCTTTAGCTTGTTTAAAATCGCCAATTGAATCGCAACCTACATCTGCGCCAATTTCTTCGTTCAATCTTTTATTATTATTACGAATAGCGCCCAAATGCAACTGCATAGTCCAATTTTTCGCATGATATAATTTTGCTAATTCTGATAATAGTGTAGTTTTAAAACAATTGGTTTCTTCCTCGTTTAATATTTCGTTTTGTAAACGTTTTTTAAACACTTGCGAAGCTTTATCAATAGAGATCTCAGCTTTTGGAATATAGGCTAATCCATGATCTGACAACCTGCAACCTAATTCATGAAAATATGTTACTCTAGCTTTTAAAGCTGCAATTAATGTTTCTAAAGAATTGACTTGAATTTTTGAAGTTTCTGATAATTTTTTCAGATAGCTTAAATAATCGTCTTTCTCTATTAAAAGCGTATTATCTGGTCTGAACGTTGGTAATACTTTAGTTTTTAAATCACTTTTTTTAATTTGTTGATGATATTCCAAGTCATCTGAAGGATCATCAGTAGTACAAAGCAGTTCTACATTCATTTTTGAAAGCAATGCTTGTACCGAAAATTCCTTTGTCTTTAAATCGTTTGAGCATTTTTCATAAATTTTGCTTGCCGATTTTTCGTTTAATAACTCATCTATATTAAAATAGCGCTGTAATTCTAAATGTGTCCAATGAAACAGCGGATTCCTCATTGTATATGGAACAGTTTCTGCCCAGGCTTCAAATTTTTCTTTATCTGATTTATTTCCAGTAATAAAATCCTCATCAATGCCATTTGCTCGCATTGCTCGCCATTTGTAATGGTCGCCTTGTAACCAAATTTCCGTAAGGTTCTTAAACTGTTTATTCTCTGCTATATCTTTAGGATTTAGATGATTATGATAATCTATAATCGGTAAATCTTTCGCATAATTATGGTATAAACGTTGTGCCGTTTTAGTTTTTAATAAAAAGTTGTTATCTAAAAATTTCATTGATAACTAAATTAATGTTGCGAATAATAAATGTCTTTCAAGTATATGTTTTTGCCATCAAACTCGTTTATGCCCTTAATGCTCAGCATACTTGTAATATCATTTAATTGTTTACTTTTATTTAATACGCTTATTGGAATGCTGTATTTTTTCCAATTGTTAGTTAAATTATAATTGTTTTTTAAGCCAAAATCTACACCGTTAAATTCTAATGTTCCTTTGGTATAATCACCAGTTTGAAACCCTATTTGAAATGCTGATTTTGTATCTCCTTTAATCTCAAAATGTAGAAATCCGCTATCAAATTTTGATAAATTTTCTCCTTTACCAATATCGCTTATTTTTAATGCAGCAGCCCACCATTTTCCTGTTCCTGTCACCACTTCGATAGATTTATCTTCTAACATTTTAAATTTACAACTTCCATCTATTGCCATAAAAGATAATTTGGTACTTGGGTACGTCATGTTATTCTTAGCATTAGGAATAAGTTTTGAATGAGCAACAATATATTTGTCCTCCGTTACAACGCTACCAATTTCACGATTCTTATTGATGGTATTCAATTCAATTATGCCAATTTCTTTAAGAGTTGGTGGCAAAAACACGGTTTTCATCATTGCCGATTTATCACCATTATACGTTTTGGTAATTTTAAATCCGTTTCTAATAATGCCTTTAAAAGTACCTTTATCCACTTCGTCCCACAAGGCATATTTTGCTTCACCATTCATTTTTATTAATCCAAAATTATTTTCTGAACCTTCTATATGTGGTGCTTTCCAACTTTCGTCCATCAATTTAAAATAGAAACAACTGATGTTATTCTTGTTTGTCCATTCTCTAATTTGATCGTAAAATAATTTCTCCTTATATTCATCTGCTGCCTGCGAGCCAGTTTTCCCGTAGGTTTCATTGGCAATAGTTGCCCAACCAGTTTCGCCAATATGAATAGATTTATTAATACCTAAACTTGCAACATAATCTGCAGTAGTTTGATATTGATTAATCGCAAATTCTTTAGCTCTTAGCATTGCTGCATCAATTTTTTCTATATCTGATAAATTCGTTTCATCATCAGGAATTCCCCAAAATAAGGGTTGATGATACGTTGCGTGATACGGATACGTATGTAAAGAAATAAAATCGACTGCTTTTATTAAATCTTCTAAATCTTTGGTTTTATAAGAGTCTGCTCCACCTCCCCAAGCTTCGTAATTATCGGAACTTGTAATCCAAATTCCTTTAGAAATTGTACCACTTGCTTTTAATTCTTGCAAATGATTTACCCATTTTAAAATTATCTTTGGCGAAACATAATAACCACTTGCCCAATTAATCATTGCTTCATTACCAACGGCAATCATTTTTACAATATCTGGATATTGCTTTGCTAAAGTAACTGCCGCATCTATTTCTGCTTTATTATTTTCTAAAGCACCCAATTCATGGTTTATATTACTAGACCAAGCACCTTTACATTGTATCCAAGCACCAAGCATCACATACATTTCAAAATTTTCATCTTCCTTTTTTAACTCTGTAATTGCTTTTAGTAAATTTTCTGCTTGTACGTAATGTTGCGTATTATAAGTTCTTAATAATTTTACACCTAAAGCAGCTGTTAATTTTAAATCTTCTTTAATATCTGTAACTGACGGTACACTATCTCTTATTGGATAACGATACGCTCCAGCTGAAAACGCCTGATATTTAGGGTTTCCTAATATTTCCTGCGCACTTATTTTATTACCATCAGGATAATTCTTTTGTTGACAACTATAACAACAGCTAATTGCAATTATTAAACTTAAGATGATAGTATGCTTCATATTAATTGTTTTTTCCAATAATTCCCATTTCTAATCCACGTAATTCTGCCAAACCACGTAGCCTTCCAATTCCCGAATAACCAGGATTGCATTTTTTATTTAAATCATCTAGCATTTTATGCCCATGATCTGGTCGCATAGGAATACTTTTATTTCTAGATTGTTGCTCATTTACTAAAGCATTCATAACGCCAAGCATATCTACATCGCCTTCTAAATGATTCGCTTCGTGAAAATTTCCTTTCTCATCTCGTTGCGTACTACGTAAATGAATAAAATGAATGTGGTTTCCTAATCTTTCAACCATTCCTACCAAATCATTATCTGATCTAACACCATAAGAACCTGTACAAAAACACAAGCCATTACTCGGACTTTTTACTGCATTTATTAAATCTGTTGCATCTTTTTCGGTACTTAAAACTCTTGGTAAGCCCAAAATAGGATATGGTGGATCGTCTGGATGAATAGCTAATAAAACACCACATTCTTCAGCAATTGGTACAATTTCTTTTAAAAATGAAAACAGGTTTTGTTGCAGTTGATTTGCGTCTATATTATTATATGTCGCTAATATTTTATTGAATTCTTCTAAAGAATCAACACCTTCTGTCATACCACCAGGTAAACCAGCTATAACATTATTTATAAGTTGATTTTTATCTTTTTCGGAAAGTGTTTCAAGATATTCTTTAGCTTCCTTTTTTTCTTCGGAAGTATAATCGTTTTCGACACCTTTTCGTTTTAATAAAAACAATTCGAAAGCAGCAAATGCTGTTTTATCAAAACGTAGGGCAGAAGAGCCATCTTCTATTTTAAAATTTAAATCGGTACGTGTCCAATCTACTACAGGCATAAAATTATAGGTAACTATTTTAATTCCGCTATCAGCGAGATTACGAATGCTCTGTTTATAGTTTTCTATATATTCATTAAATTTCCCTGACCTTCTTTTTATGTCTTCGTGTACAGGAATACTTTCTACAACCGACCATACTAACCCAGATTTTTCAACACTATTTTTTCGTTCTTTAATATCGTTTACTGTCCAAACTTCACCATTAGGTATTTGATGCAACGCAGTAACAATACCAGTCGCTCCAGCCATTTTTACATCTGCTAAAGTAACTGGATCATTTGGTCCATACCAACGAAAAGTTTGTTCTATTTTTTTCATATTATACACCTGAAAACGCACTAAAACCGCCATCTACAGGAACTACGATTCCTGTTATAAAACTGGAATTATCATCGCAAAGCCAATATAATGTACTTAACAATTCTTCGGCTTTACCAAAGCGTTTCATTGGTGTGTTATTAGTGATTATTTTTCCTCTTTCTGTTAATGATCCATCTTCTTTTAATAATAAACTTCGATTTTGTTTGCCAATAAAAAATCCTGGTGCAATGGCATTTACTCTAATTTTTTCTGAGTGTTTTTGTGCCATTTCTACAGCTAGCCATTTTGTAAAAATATCTATTGAAGCTTTTGATGTTGAATAACCAACCACTCTGGTTAATGCTTGTTGAGCTGCCATTGATGAAATATTTATAACATTTCCTTGACCTTGTTTTGCCATTTGTTCACTAAAAACAATAGTTGGTAAAACCGTTCCTTTTAAGTTAAGTTTGGTTACAGCATCAAAGTCGTCTAAATTCATATTAAAAAAAGAATCTTCAGGCATAATAGTAGCGCCTTTCATATTTCCACCTGCAGCATTAACTAAAATATCTATGCTACCCCATTTTTGGATTATTTCTTTACGAGCAGCTTCTAATTGATTTCGATTTAATACATCAGCAATTATACCTATTGCAATTCCACTAGCATTATTAATTTCGTCAACTTTAGATTGAACAGTATGAGTAGTTCTTCCTAAAATGGCAACTTTTGCACCTTGTATAGCAAGACCCATTGCCATAACTCCACCTAATGCACCAGCACCTCCAGTAATTACGGCTATTTTATTTTTTAGATTATTCATTTTTTCTAAAAACTATATGTTTTTTCTTATTTGGTTAATCATATTATTTTGCCCAATTAGGAAATAGTGAAGGATCTATTTCAAAAAGAGTCATTCCAATAAAGTAAAAAACAAGTGATACTACTATAATTCCGATAATATTAATAATTATACCAGCTTTAATCATTTCAATCATTCGTATTCTTCCACTACCGAATACTACTGCATTTGGTGGTGTAGCAACAGGCATCATAAAAGCCATTGATGCTGATAACGTAGCTGGAATAATTAAAAGTAATGGGTTTAATTTCATAGCTGTGGCAACCGAAGCTAAAACAGGTATTACCATTTGAGTTGTAGCTGTATTTGAAGTGAATTCGGTTGTAAATGTCATAACAGAACTTATGCTCAAGATTGTTGCTAAAGGAGAGGCTCCTTCTAAGCTTGCCAAATTTGAGCCAATATAATTTGAAAGGCCAGATAACTGAAATCCTTTTGCTAATGCAAATCCGCCTCCAAATAGTAATATTACTGACCATGGTAAATCTTTAAAAACGGTATTATCAACAATAGTTTTATAGGTTGATTCTTTATTCTTAACAGGAATTAAAAAAAGCAAAAGCGCCATAAATATTGCTGTGATACCGTCATTCATGCTTTTTGGATTTTCAAACAGGTTACGCCATCCTGGAAGTTTGAAATCTCCAAAATTAATATCAACTCTTGTAATCCATAATATTGCAGTAATTGTAAAAATAATTGCTACCGTTTTTTCTTCGTATGAAAGCTTTCCTAAAGCTTTATATTCTTTATTTATTATTGTTTTGTCTATTTCTAAATCTTTTGGAATTCGATATAAAACTTTAATTAATAACGTCCATATAAAGACTAACATGATTATTGCGATAGGCAAAGTGGCTAGCATCCATGTAGCAAAAGAAATTTCTGGAGCATTAGGAAAAAGATCTTTAAAGATCTTAATAAAAACCAAATTTGGAGGAGTGCCAACTAGAGTAGCTGCACCTCCAATTGATGCAGAATAGGCAATTCCTAATAGTAAACTAATTGAAAATTTATGAGTATGATTAACTCCAAAACTTTCTTCCATTTTTAAAATAATTGCAATTGCTACTGGTAACATCATTACAGCTGTTGCTGTATTAGAAATCCACATAGATAAAAACATTGTACCTAGCATAAAACCAAAAATAATTTTTGCTGGACTACTGCCTACTTTTTTTATTATAATCAGTGCAATGCGTTTGTGTAAGTTCCATCTTTCCATAGCCAATGCAATGATAAAACCACCAATGAAAAGAAAAATGATATTATTAAAATAGACATTAGCAATACTGCTACCATCACTCATAATTCCCATAACAGGGAAAAGTACAATTGGCAGTAATGAAGTAGCTGCAAGTGGAATAGCTTCTGTTGCCCAAAATATTGCCATTAATGAGGCGATTGCTGCCATTTTTGAGACTAAGGGATTGTTTGGGTCTAACTCCGCATTCCATAATAATGTAAAGACTATTGGAGCTAAAATAAACCCTAAAGTCTTAAGGGATAAATTGTTTTTTAGCTTTATGTAGAATTTTGTACTCATTTCTTTTTGTTAAATTCCAAAATTCAATTGACTTTTTTAAATTTTTGTAAAAGTCATTTTCTTTGCATAACGTTTTCCCATTATACGTAAGCTTACATTATTAAAATGTACTTTATCTCCCATATCGTCCAAATCGGAAGTTTTTATCATTTCGATATTACTGTTTTGGGCACTATACTTTTCTAAGATCTTATTAAATGCTTTCCAATCTGGTCTATCCACTCCAAAATCACCTAATTCGCCAACTACAATAGGCATATTTTCGTTATCGCATTCTTTCCTTATTTTGGTAAATAAGGTGTTTAATTTTTCTGTATATGTTTCTAACCGTTCTGGTTTAGCATCTGTTTCACCTTGATGCCAAATCATTCCTTTTAGGGTTCCTATTTTTTTTGCTTCAGCTATCATTTTTGTAATGTTACTCCATAGATGCATAGTTCTAAATTCTGAATCATCTAGCCAATGGTTAACACTACTTCCACCAACTGCTGTAGAAATTACAGCGATAGTTACATCTTCTGGAACTTTTTCTAACATAGCCATTCCAAAACTGTGACCACAATCTAATTTGCGATACCAAGGGAAGTTTAGGTTTATAGGTTCTTTTAAATAAACCCATTCATTTTTTGTATTTATAGTAATAAGACGTGGATGCGAAATAGTATCTTGTGGCATTACTTGTCCGTTTCCTTCCATATTAGATTGTCCTGCCATTAAATACACCCAAACCTTATCTTTTTTAGGCATTTCTTTTACCTTTTCAACTACTTTTGGATAGTATTTAGATTTATTTTCTTTAAAGTAACGCACATAATCTATTTCGAAAGTTTGTGGAAACACAGATGTATAATCTGGGTTTTTAGGTAGATTTCCTCCAACAGCACAATTTAAAATCATATAAAATGGCTTTAAAAACGGGTTGTCTTCTTTAGAGATATTTAATTCTTCATAGGTTTTATCGTAGTATTTTTGATTGTCTACTAAATATCTAATACCTCTTTCATCCCATTCTATAGAATACACATGAAAATCATCAGAAAAATTACTGTGTAATAGTTCTTTCTTTTCGCCTATAAATTTTAATTGTTTGTCTTTATTATTAAAAATAGTTGTTCCTCTAACTCTAAAGGGCATATGACCGACTTCTTCCATAATGTCTAGTTCACCACATTTTGGCCAACCAATTTCGGTAATATTTTGTCCTAAAAGCCAAATTGCGGGCCATAAACCTCTTGTCTCTGGTAATTTGGCTCTAACATCGATTCTACCAAGTTTAAAATTGACTTTGTTACTTGTAATTATTCTAGATGATGACCAATATTCTTTGTGTTCTTCGTCTTTTTTTGCCGTAATTATTAGTTTCCCATCTTTTACAGTACTATTTTCTTTACGATACCAAACTTTTTCATTATTTCCCCAGCCACATAAATTTGGACAACCATTTTCTAGTTCGTGCGACCAACTTTTTTCATCTAATTTATCTCCATTAAATTCGTCTTGCCAAACCAAGTGATAATCTTCATATTCCATTGGAGATGTATAAGCACTGTCTTTGCGGACAATACCTTTTTTTTCATCTAAAATTTTCCCTAAAATATCTTTATTCCATACTTCTTCAAATAGTAATTGATGTGCTTCATCGTTCATATGAACGCCATCACCACTGTCGTATTTTTCTTTAATTGTTCCATCCCAATTGGCAAATCCTTTCCAAAAATCTAAGATGTTTCTACCAAATCGAGTATCTGTAGAGTCTTTAATAGTTTGCTGAATTTGTCTTTTTTCTTTCGAAAAATTCCGTCCTTGTGTTGTACTAATCCAATATTTAATACCTTCTTTATCTAGTAAATTGGTAATTTTAGTATAATTATCTAATTGCTCTTTTATTGAAAACCCTAAGTTTACATCATTACTTGGCAAGTTAATTAGTACAACATCGGGTTTAAAGGAAATTGCTTTTGTTACATTATGTTCTACGGATGGTTTTGGTCTGTCTTTAACAATAGCAACATCTGAAGGGAGTAATTGATATGTTGTATAACCACCAACAGCTAAATTAATAACTTCATTGTAACCATTTTTTTCTACTACTTTTCTGCGGTATCTATTTACCCAAGCATTTTTAGAGTCTTTTGGTCCTGTACCTGCTGCAGTTGAAGATCCAATAACTACAATTTTTATTGCTTCTTCTTTATTGCCGTGAATTACTTTGTTGTAATCATTGGGTATTTGCCTAATATTTGCAAAATAACTTGCTTCATCTTTTCCTGTTGGCTTTTTATTTAAATCTACAAATAAGGCAATTTTTGGATATGAAGGAGTGTTGAAAATAGCGTCTTTAAAATCGAAAACTAAAGTTTCCCACTCGTTAATTCTTGTATTTTTAACCGAAATATTAGTATCCGAACCACCATCTTTTGAACTTTCTAGTTTAAAACTGAAAGAACCGATATGATCCATAAATACATCGACTGTGAATTTTTTGCCGTTTTTTATTTCAATCGGATTTTTTAATTCTGTAGCAACACCTGTCCAAACACTTGCGTCTTTTGCTCTAATTATTTCTCCTGCTAGCTTACCTTCTTTTTTTAAGGTTTTAAACTTGTAGTCTGTTTTAGTTAAATAACCATTAGAGAAGTAGTAGAATTCTAACTGGTTACTATTTTTTAAATTTAATACTTTTTGACTTACTCCACAGGAAATAAATTGACTTAAAATTAGTAGAAGTAGTGCTTTTTTTAACATGTTTAGTATTTATATTATTCTTTTTCCGCTTTTGGTGGATTCTGATAATTAACATCATCCCAATTATCGGTACGGAAAGACATTAAGGGCAATCCTGCGGTATTGTATATATCTCCTTTAATACAATTTCCAAAAGCATAACGAACAGCTACAGGATTTGGAACTTTATTGCTTGAGACAATAATATGTGATTTTTCATCTCCACCTTTTATAATTGCATCTGCCTTATAAAATATTTTATCAGCTCCAGCAATTTTAAAATTATTTAAAGACATTCCTTTTTCACCTTCTTTAGTTATTAAACCTCTTGCTAATTCGTCAAAATAAACTTTAATTGAATTGTTATCAATCTCCATTGATTTATATATTGGTCCGCTATAAATAATTCCTTCAATTCCATAATCTTTAGCAAAGGCAACTAAAGCTAGACGCTTACCAATAGTTTCTTTGTCTGGTGCGTGAATATCACTACATTTTCCAATATCAATTGTCGATGCAAAACCTGTGTTTTTTTCATTTTTGGTGATATCTACAATAGATTCTCCAATAAAAGTTACATACCTACCATCGTTATAATAAAATGGTGCTACTTGAACCATATAAAAAGAAAAATCATCATTCCATTTTTTACGCCAATGATTAAACATTGCAGGTAATAATGTTTTATATTCTTTAAAACGATCTCTATTAGTTTCTCCTTGGTTCCATATTACTCCACGCATATTAAAGCCTTCAAAAGGTGCAACCATTCCGTTATAAATTAAACTTGGCTTATGCATTATTCCGTGTTCGTATTTTCCTTTTTTTCGTGTAAATACTTGTGGGAATTGAGTTTCTAAGGTTTCTATATCTACAAATGCTTCAGCAGCTGCTCCGCCCCAAGACGAATTTATAATTCCGATTGGTACATCTAATACTTTATTTAATTCTTTAGCAAAGAAATATGCTGTTGCGCTAAAATCTTTAATAGCTAATGGAGTTGCTTCTAACCATTGTCCTCCTTTTGTGTCTTGTTGTGGACTTTCAATAGCATTTCTGTTTACATGATACGAACGTATAAATTTGTTTGCTCCGTATAGCATTGCTTCATTTCCACCTAAAATGGGTGAATTTGGATAGCCTTTTATAGGCATTTCCATATTTGATTGTCCCGCACAAAACCAAACTTCGCCTAGAACTACATTATTGAAGATTATTTCTTCACTTCCATTAACGGTAAGTGTGTAGGGTTTTTTATCAGCTTTTGGAGTAGCTATTTTTACGCTCCATTTTCCGTTTTTATCAGTTTTTGCGCTTGCTTTTTCTCCCCAACTTCCAGTTATGCTAATTTGAGTTTTTGGCGTATCGTTTCCCCAAATTAAAACGTCCTCCTCTTGCTGCAATACCATATTATCACTAAAAAACGAAGGCAATTTGGTCTGTGAATTTATAGCTGTAGAGCTAACAAATAAGAATAATAAGAGAATTGCTTTTTTCATATAAGCTTTACTAGTTTAATGTTTTATATGAACTATAATAAAAACATTAAGGCAGTTTAGTTTTGACAAACAAAAACATACCTTAATGTTTAATAAAAATGAATATTTGCTATTAATATTATTTCAAAATTATTTTTTTAGTTAAAATACCAGCTTCAGTTTGCATTTTTAGTAAGTAAAATCCTGAAGCTACTAGTGAACCATTATTATCCGTTCTGTTCCATTTGAAATTATAAGTTCCAGATTGGTTAAGTCCATTATCTGCATTAAATACTAATCTCCCATTAACATCATAAATAGTTATTGATGTTTTGCTAGCGTTTTTTAATACATAGTTAATGTTAAGTACGTCTTCAACTGGATTAGGATGTACTGTTAATCCACCATTATCTAAAATAAAATCATCAACAGCTAATGGAGTTATGGTTTCTTGTATTTTTACAGCACCTAAGTAAAAATATTTTGCACCATTTGTGTTTCCAGCACCATGAGTTGCATCAAATGTAATTTGACCACCTGTAGGCTGTACATCATTAATCATTAGAGTGTTCATTTCATTATTAGAAGAATTTAATGTACCAGTAGCGGTAGTACTTCCTGTTACAGTATAAAGTGCTTCTCTTACATCACCAACACCTAATCTTGCAGCAAATACTTCAAAAGAATAATATTTGGTATCGTCCAACCCTGTAAGAGTAAAACCTCCATTAGGGTCATTAACTCCACCGTGACCTATACTTCCAAAAAAGCTATCTCTTGTTGCTTCAGCATCAAACTCAGCTGCATCACCAGTAGGAGCCATACTTCCTGTAGTATTTCTATCAATAAAGCCATCATATAAATCGTATCCAAAACCTGTGGCAGCTCCAGTATCATTTATAAGGTCTGTAATTGGTGTACCACTAGAGGATACATCTGTAGCATTGTTGTAGTTGCCCATTGTTTCAGTTGCGGATGATCCGAAATCAATAAAAACTGTTTGCTGAGAATAAGCCATTGTACTTACAAAGCATAGCGATAAAAAAAGATTTTTGTAATTTGTTTTCATAATTATTGTATTTAAAGATTAATATTAATTAAAGATTATTTTTTTTACTGTTTTATTTTCACCTACTCTTATTTCACACAAATAGATGCCTTTTACAATTTTATTTATATCTGGGTTCCATTTAATAATGTTTTCTCCAACGTGGCTTTCGTTATTTAATAACTTTGCAACAACTCTTCCGTAACTATCAAATATATAGATTTTTACATCTAATAGGTCAGAGTTTTGGTTAAATTTTATGGATAGTTCTTCTTTAAACGGGTTTGGATAAACTTTTATTAAAGAACCAAAATCATATAAATCAACACTTAATGATGCATCTACGTTGCTTTTTACAATTGTATGTATATTCTTAGCAATAACACGTTCAAATAAAATTAAATGTCCTGCATCATTCATATGGACACCATCTGTGTTATATAAAGGATTAATACCATTACCGCCTGTAACTCCTAGGTCTGTCCAAAAATCAAAAGCATATTCACCAAACTCAATTGGTGTCTCTGTTACCATTTCTAATTGAATGTTTAATGCAGTTGTATTTGCACCAAAGTTTCTTGGCTGTGGTGAACCTATCCAAACAGGAACATTTTCTGCAAGAGCTGTGTTTCTAATTAAATGATAATTTGCCATTTGATCCACTGTTGGATAACTACTAGCAGCATCATTTGAAGGTAAATTAATAATTATACCATCTGCATTTAATAATAATGCTTTTGTAACATTTTTTTGGGTATCAATAGTTCTTCCTATTCCGCTAGGAATTGTTGTGCCTGTTGGCAATATATTATAGGTTGCATAACCGCCAACTGCTAAATTATCTACTTGATACCTTGTGTCTGATTGTGTTAAATAATCACGATATCTCCAAACCCAAGCATTATTTATATTGGATGGTCCAGTACCAGCAGCTGTGGAAGATCCTAATACTACAATCTTATAATTTACATCATCGTTTTCGATTATAGAAAAATTTGAATCACTAACATCCATATTTGCTCCTTCGGAAATTCTAACTTTACATTGTGTTGAAACGTTATTTGGGATGGTCCAATTATACTTATTTGTATTTGCAGGTACTGTAGCTATGGTTGTCCAAGTACTACCATCATTTATTGAATACTCAATTGTAAGTGTTGTTATATTCTGACTTTGCCAAGAAATGTAAGGTGTTTTATTTACTTCCCATACTTCACCACCATTAGGATAAGTAAGCGTTAAATTTGCGTTTCCAATTGTGGTTATAGGTGTTGTAGATGTAACCATTTCAATAGCTCCTAAATAATAAAATCCATAAGAATTGTTATTGTTAGTACCTGTAGTAGCAGAGAAAGAAATCGTCCCATTACTTAATGGTTGTATATTAAGAATATTAGAAGTGTTAGATGTGTTATTGGCTGCATTTAGTGAGTTTGATAGAATATTTTGACCAAAAACGGTATATAGTGCTTCGCGATTATCCGAAACACCCATTCTAGATGCAAAAATTGAAAACGAATAGTATTTTGTAGGGTCTAAATTACTTAATGTGAAACCACCAGTAGTGTTAGTAACTCCATTAAAAGATGATGCTTCTCCAAAAAAACTATCCTTGGTTGCTGTTTCTGTAAGAGACAAATTATCAGTTGTTCCAGAAGTGTTGTAAAAATCAAAAGAATCGTCTAATGTAAGAGTGGCTCCTGTTGTATTTCCAAGATCGTTTATTAAATTAACAACCACACCAGATTGACTTCCTGTGTTCACAGTAATATTGTTCCAATTTCCACTAGAGGTAAAGCCCGTGTTTGGTGAGCCAAAATCTAATAAAGTACTTTCTTGGCTATAAGAAATTATAACTATGAAAAGACTTAACGTGATACTTAAAATTATTTTTAATTTCATGTGTTTATATTTATTGTTTTTCAAAGGTCACATGCTGTTCGCTATTAATCATTCCTTTGGGTGATAATAGTTTTAATATGCTCGTTTCATTTATATTTTAATTAATTAGACACAACAAACGATCCTTCTAAAGGAGCTGTTGAGTCTCCTCCAACCCAAATATTAAAATCTCCTGGTTCTACTTCCCATTTTTTATTAACCGTATAAAATTGAAGTATTTCAGAATTTATGCTAAACGTTACTGTTTTTGTTTCACCTTTTTTTAAGGTTATTTTTTCAAATCCTTTTAGTTCTTTTATTGGTCTAGTTATACTTCCAACTAAATCTCTAATGTAGAGTTGAACAACCTCTTCACCATCTCTTTCGCCAGTGTTAGTTACATCTACGGAAGCTTTTATTTCTCCATCTACTGAAATTTCGTTTTTATCTAATACTAAGTTTTTATATTCAAAAGTGGTGTAACTCAAACCATAACCAAAAGGATACAAAGCTGTTTTAGGAGCATCTCTATAACCAGAAAAGGTAACATGTGTTTCATTATATGGTCTCCCAGTCATTTTTTGATTGTAATATAATGGTTCTTGACCTACGTTATGAGGAAATGAAACCGGTAATTTCCCTGATGGATTGTAATCTCCAAATAACACATCTGCAATGGCATTACCAGATTGAGATCCTAATTGCCAGCATTCTAATATGGATGGTACGTTTTCTGAAGCCCAAGAAATATCCATTGGTCTACCATTCATTAAAGTAATAACTACGTTTTTATTTACTTTTAAAACAGCTTCTAATAATTGTTGTTGCACACCTGCGAACCCAATTTGTGTTTGACTTCTTCCTTCACCAGTTTGTAGTGCCATTTCTCCAATTGCTAATATTACTACATCAGCTTCTTTAGCAATATTAACAGCTTCTTGAATACCTGAGGTATCTGTATTATTAAAATGTAAGGGTAATAAAAATGTTTGCCCAACAACTTTGTCTGTAACTATATCGCAACCTTTTGCATATAATACTTTTGTTGAAGATGGTACCGAATTTTTAATTCCTTCTAATAGTGATACTGCTGTACTACGACCACCTTTCGCTCTCCAGTTACCTAATGGTGTATCTTTATCATCTGCCAAAGGACCAATAACAGCTATTGTTTTTGTGTTTTTATTTAAAGGCAATATGTTATTTTCGTTTTTTAGTAAAACGATAGATTTTTTGGCTACTTCACGAGAAAAAGCTTGGTTCTCTTCTGAATAAATTTCATTTTTTTCGCGTTCTTCATTACAATATTTATAAGGGTCATCAAATAATCCCAATCTAAATTTAACTCTTAGAATTCTTTTAACAGCATCATCTATTAAAGCAGCATCAACTTTCCCTTCGTTTACTAATTCTTCTAAATAGCCTTCATAAGCATAAGATTCCATATCCATATCGCTACCTGCGTTGGCTGCTATTTCTGCTGAATGTTTTTTGTCTTTTACATAACCATGTGCAATCATCTCACCAATTGAGCCCCAATCTGAAACAATAAATCCATCCCAGTTCCAGCTTTCTTTTAAAACATCTCTTTGCAATACTTTATGACCTGTTGCAGGTATGCCGTCAATATCATTAAATGAATTCATAAAAGTGGCTACTCCAGCTTCTGCAACAGCTTTAAATGGTGGTAAAATGGCGTTTTGAAGCTCAAATTCGCCAACATTAACTGTATTATAATCTCTTCCGGCTTCTGCAAAACCATAACCTGCAAAATGTTTAGCGCAAGCTGCAATGGTATTATTTTTTGATAAATCATCGCCTTGAAAACCTTGGACACGAGCAACACCAATTTTTGCCGTTAAAAAAGGATCTTCACCAGAACCTTCCATAATACGTCCCCAACGTGCATCTCTAGATACATCTATCATTGGAGCAAAAGTCCAATTTATTCCAGCTGCAGATGCTTCACTAGCAGCAATTGAAGCAGATTTTTTCATTATATCTAAATCCCAACTTGCGCTTTCTCCCAAAGGCACTGGAAATATGGTTTTATAACCATGAATTACATCATAACCTATAATTAATGGAATTTTTAATCGAGAATTTTCCATTACTAATTTTTGGGCTTCTCTGGTTGCTTTTACAGAAAGCACGTTAAGCATTGAGCCAACTTCACCATTTTTAAGTCTTTCTAGTTTTTCTTTATCACTAATGTCTGATGCAGGACCTGTTACATCCCAACTACCATTATATTGGTTCATTTGACCTACTTTTTCCTTTAGAGTCATTAAAGCCAAAACAGAATCTACTTTTTGTTCAATACTATCATCTGTAGCAGAATTACTTATGTTTTGGGCGTTGTTACTACAACTAAATATAAATGTAATTGATAAAGTAAGTATTAATATTTGGTAAATGTTTTTCATTAGTTAGTGTTTGTTATTAATTGTACATAAACTGGTAAGTGATCTGATGGGTATTTTGAATCGTTGGAATTACTTAATACGTTATATTTTTCAACTTTTAGTTTATTGTTTTTTGAAATGAAGATATAGTCTATTCTTTTGGTAACTGGTTCATTAAATTGAAAAGCATTAAAAGTACCATCTGGTCCTAAGAGATTTTCAACAGAAATTTCTTTTGAGTCCTCTAACTTCTTTTTTAAGGTTTCAATAGGTTTACTTTCTGGTTCGGCATTTAAATCTCCCATAAAAACAAGTGGTAGATTTTCTGTATTTATTTCTTCTATTTTATTCAAAATCAGTGCTACACTTTGTTCTCTAGCTAAAACACCAACATGATCTAAATGTGTGTTAATTATCCAAAACTGAATATCAGTGTTTTTGTCTTTAAATAATCCGTAAGTACAAATTCTTGGATATGCAGCATCCCAACCTTTTGAAACTGTATTTGGAGTAGGAGATAACCAAAAGGTATGTTGCTCTAGAACATTATATTTAAGCTGATTATAAAAGATTGCTGAATATTCGCCTTTACCATTACCATCTCTGTTTTCTCCTATAAAGCTGTGGTTAGGTAATGCTGTATTAATATAATCTATTTGAAAAGGCAAACCTTCTTGTGTTCCTAAAAAATCTGGGTTATATTTTTTTATTAATGATACAAGGTTGTCTTTGCGGTATTCCCATGAGTTTTCACCATCGTCTGCTAAACCATATCTAACATTATAAGTCATAACTGAAAAATCTAATTCAGATGAAGACTTACAACTCATAAAGAGAAGTATTATTAATATGTTGAACAAAGTTTTTGTCATTTAATGAGTTTTAATTGTGACACTCTAATAAAACTGGTGCCTTCTTGTTTTTTCAACAAGAAGACATCAGAATCAGACTAATCAAAATAATAAAAAACTATTTTTATGCATCTTATTGATATTGTAATTCCATTTTTTTATAAAATTCTTGTACTGTAAAAAAGGCTTTCTTTTTAATACCATGATTTGATATTAATCCTTTTCTATTCCATCCATCTTGTATAATTGGTAATACTCTTTTTGGTGATCTAAAATCATTTAAAATCCAAGGGCTTGTACCTCTTATATTAGGAATTTTCTCAATCATTTTTAGGTTCTGTTGGTATAAATAGTCTTGGTATTCTTCGGTCCAACGTTCTTTTATTGTGCCATGTAATCCTTGCAAAGCGCCTCCTCCAAATTCTGAGATTACAACAGGCTTATTAAACTTAATGTCCCACTTTGCATAAGGTGCTTCTTCTAATGAGCCACCATACCATCCTGTGTATTGATTAAAAGCAACAATGTCTAAATAATTACCTATCTCATCATCTACTATATTAATACCATCGATATTATGTTTTTCTAAAGCAGCACTAATAAGTCTGGTAGTATCCATGCTTTTAGTATGTGTTATTAGAGCTTTTAAAAAAGCATTTCTAGGTTTAGATGGAGGTGTTTCATTGGCTATAGACCAAATTATTATAGAGGCTCTATTTTTATCTCGTGTTATGGCTTCTGCTAATTGATTTTTCGCATTATTTAATGAATTTTTATTGGTAAAATCAACAGTCCAGTACACAGGGATTTCTTCCCAAACCATAAGTCCCATTTTGTCTGCTAATTTCACTATATGCTCATTGTGTGGATAATGAGCCAATCTTACATAATTACAGCCTAATTCTTTAGCCGAAGTAAGTGCAACAAGTGCATCAGCATCATTGTAAGCTCTTGCACCTCGCATAGCGTTTTCTTCATGAATGCAAATACCTCTTAGGAAAATAGACTTTCCGTTTAAAAGAATATCTGATCCTTTGGTCTCAATAGTTCTAAAACCAATTTCATCCTTTAATGTTTGATAATCTGTTTTAATAAACACATCATAAAGTTTCGGTGATTCTGGAGACCAGTATTGAATGTTTTTTGATTTGAAACTAAACTGAACCACTCCTTCTGTATTAGACGTATAAGATTGATTTAGTTTTAATTCAGGAATTGATATAGTAATTTTTTCGCTAGATGAAGCATTATTTAATTTTACTTCACCAGCAATTGTATTGTTAGTTCCTTTTTTTAGTTGTAAACTATAATCTTGAATAAAAGTAGAAGGTTCTTCAATTATTTTAACATCTCTTGTGATGCCTCCATAATTCCACCAATCTGTATTTATAGTTGGTATAGCTTCTTTAAAACGTGTGTTATCAACCTTTACAACTAAGTAGTTATCTTTTGATTTAATAACAGACGAAACTTCAAAATTAAACGGTGTGAAACCTCCTTCGTGTATTCCTAATTTTGTTCCGTTAAGATATACTTCTGCCTTATAATTAATTGCTCCAAAATATATGAATTGTCTATTTGTATCTTTAGACACTTCATAATCAAAAGAGCGCTTGTACCAAATGGTGCCTTCGTAATAAAATAGTTTTTCTTTTTGAGAATTCCAATCACCAGGAACAGTTAGAGTAGGGGATTTGTCAAAATCGTATTCAACCAAGGCCATTTTATCGTCGGTATGATAATTATTGTAAAATGCCGAATTACTATTTTTATCAAATTGGTCGTAGGGTTGGTATCTATAATTATAATATCCTGTTTCATAAGGGTCAATTATATAATGCCACGTCCCATTTAATGTTGTTACATTTCTGTTAGACGTATTAATTATTAGGTCTTGAGATAGACTAATAAGTGGTAGTAATAGTAATACCTTTATTAAAAAGGACTTTAGCATAATTATATTAGTTTTTTACTTTCATTAATTAAGCGAAATTTCATTAAATCTTTCTAAAAATGAATCAATAGAAGGTTTCATTTTTTGTGTTCTTCTTATTGAGTAATAGTTAGTTTAATATTATTGATATACTCGTACATAATCTATTTCCATGGCGCTTTCATTAAAATCAGAATCTATTGCTCCTACAAAAGCTCCACCCATTGCAACATTTAAAATAATAAATTGATCTGCATCAAAAGGCCAAGTACTACTGTTTTTAACGCCTGGATTATAAGTGTAATGAACTATATCATCAATTGAAAATTCAATTTTTTCTGAAGTCCAATTAACTGAGTAAACATGAAATTCAGTTGTTACGTCAGAAATAGATTTCACTCCTTTATTAATAGTATTTCCAGAGCTCGAAGGTGTGTGTATTGCGCTTGATGCAGTGCCTTGATTATTTCCACTATGTTCCATAATATCTATTTCACCACATGCTGGCCAACCTACTGTTTGTCTATTAGATCCTAACATCCAAATTGCAGGCCAAGTACCTCCTCCTTCTGGAAGTTTTGCCCTAACATCAACTCTACCGTAGGTAAATGAAAATTGAGAATTTAAACGTGCAGATGTGTATGCTTTAGTTGTGCCATAAGCTGTGTAATTTTCTTTTTTAGCAAGAATTTTCAAACTGCCATTAGACACAAATGCATTATCTATTCTATCTGTATAATGTTGTTGCTCTGAGTTCCACCAACTACCATTATTTGGAGGAATTGTTTCAGAAAACCAATCATTTGAGGAAACAGGACCATCATTATTAAACTCATCAGACCAAACTAAATTAGTATTGGTTGCTACGGCTATAGTAATTTCTTCAGAAGCTATAACAGAATGTCCAGTAGATGAATAAGCTATAACTTGAACTGTATAATTGTTAACTCCACTTGTAGTATAAGTATGTTCAAAAATCCCCGTAGTATTATTAACTTCTGCACCAGTGCCTGGTCTAAAACTATAAGAAGTTGCATTCGTTGCAGTTACAGTACATTGAATAGCACCTGAATCATCACCATTAGGGTTATTTACATCCTTACCAATAATATTTATTGTAAAATCTAAATTAGTTGGTATAATTACTTCAACCTCATCACCTGTCGGTGAAGCGTCTCCATTATCTCCAGCTGAGCATGAAAATAATAAGATAAAAAACAGACCTAAAATGGTTGTTTTATTTGAAGTATATTTAAAATACATGTAGTGTATATTAAGTTTGAAGAGTTATTAAAAATAGATAGAAATATGAAAATTAAATCTAAATAGAGAGTTTCCCTTTTTTAAAGGGAAATCTCTATTTAAGTTTAAAAATGAAATAAAGCATTTAACTTATAAATGAATACAAAAGTTTATAAGTTCTTTTTAAATAGACTAATCTTCTAAAATTTTGAGTCTAAAATACCAAGCCGAAATATTTGTTCCAGGCACAGTTGCTCTTATCCACATAGTAGTTTCTGTAATATCCAAAATCATCATTCTATGAGAACCACTAAAGTACCCTATGTGCCCTTTTTGAGGAAAAGTAATATACGTTACCTCACTCCCACCAGGACCATTAGAATCACCATCGAAATCAAAATCTACGGTGTAATCTGGATATGTAAGTATCCATTCATCAGCAAAACCACCATAAGAGCCTGGAGTAGTTGGATCAAATTCATCAGCAAAGAAAGATTTAGTTCCATATAATTCTCCTCCAGATTCATGAGTAAATACTTTGGTATTCCTAAAAACATAAACATCATTATAACTACCCTTGCTTTCTCTTCCATTTGGACCCGCTGTCCACCAAGAAGGAGTGAATGTTTCTGTCAAGCCATCTTCTCTATCAGGACCTGGTCCTTTTCCAAAATTATCTTGAAGGTCTTTGTCAATTATCCACTTTTTTCCTTCAGCAGTGTCTCCTGTTAGTAAGGTTACAATTAGAGGATCTACTTCATAGGCGTAATACACATCTAATTCCATAGTAGTTGTAGTGGCAGTACCACCTGTACCTAAAGCCGTAACAATAACAGTATAATGTTGTGTGCCAACACCGTTAAATTGTTTTGTTTCGGTTGAAGAGTACAAATCATCACCTCCACCATCACCAAAATCTACTTTGTATGAAAGAGCATCGTCAGCTGAAAAGGTAAAATTAACCATTCCAGTACCATCTCCATTAGGGAAATCTACTGATTGTCCAACAATATCTGCTGTTATTACCAGATTAGTAGGAGCTGTTAAATTTCCTAAGGAATATTCTGTGTCTTCACAGCTAGTAAATCCTATTAAAACTATCGCAAAAATTAACGATAGAGCTTTTATTTTCGTTTTCATAATTTTCATTTTTATTAGTTAGTAAATCTGATGTTATCTACATAAATAGTTGCAAAATCTCCGTTAGTTCCTCTGTTAAATCTTAAAACAAAACGAGGAAACGTAGTGCCAGCTGGTATAGTACCAGCCGTAAGCATTGGACCAAAATCAAACACCAATTCTTCCCAAGCACCTGAGGTTGTAACTGTTGCTTCTAATAATGCAATTCCGTTAGAAATAGTACCAGACTCTAATTCAAATTTTAATTTTTTACCAATATTAGCGGCATCTGGATTATATACCCACATTTTTACTACACTACCAACTGCAAAATCAAAAGCTTCAGGATCATCTAAAGGAGTCCATGTTCCGCTCCATTCTTCCCAACCTCTTCTAAATTTACCAACCATTGCACTTGTATTAATACCAGACGGGTTAGGATTAGGTTCTGTTGCAAATTGTTGTCCACCACCAAATGTTCCAAAAAAGTAATTTACAAAAGAGTTTTCAAAATCTATAGGCAATTCATAGGGCATAAACATAGTTACTTCAGTTGTTTCTTCTATTTGAGCCGCTCCACCGCTTAATGCAATTACTCTCACATTAAAAGTGCCAGGAACACCATAATCATGGTTAACTTCTCCTCCAACTTCTAAGGGAGTACCAACCTCATCAGCTACATCTCCAAAAAACACTAAAAATGATGCAGCGTAATCTGCTTCTGCTGACACTGTTAGATTAAAACCATTTTTTGTAAATGTGGTTACTAATTCTTCTGGTGCTCTATATACAACTGATAAAGGATAGGTTGCTTCTGTTGTAGATCCATTAAAGGCAACACCTTCAACTTTTACTGTATAGTCTCCTTCGGCGTATTGATGTGTAACATTGCTACCTGGTTCAACAGATGCAGGCTCTTCTGTTGCATCTCCGAAATAAATTTTATAAACACCAACACCTTCACCTAAAGGGAGTATAGAAACATTACCAGAGTTATCATTAGTAATATCAAAAACTGCTTCTATTCCGCTAGGTGCTGATATAGATTCTAAAGGTGATAAGTCGTCATATTTTTCTTCACTACATCCTATTGTCAAAGCTAATAGGATTAGTAAGCCTAATACATATTTTATTGTTTTCATTTTCATTAATTTTAAATTATTAAGATAATTTTACCAATTTGGGTTTTGATTAAGTTGAGCAATATCAATTTCTCTTTGAGGAATAGGAAATAATTCGTTTTTACCAACAATAAACCCTGTAATTTTAGTTGCTGCTTCTCCTGTTCTAATTAAATCGAAGAGACGATCTCCTTCCATAGCTAATTCTAATCTTCTCTCTTCCCAAATTGCTTGAGTAGAAACAGTAACACGATGTAAATCATCACCAAATGCTCTATCTCTAACTCTATCTAAATATAATTGTGCTTTCGTAACATTTGCTGATGTAGATCTCATATTAGCTTCTGCAGCCATGAGCAAAACATCTGCTAAACGAATAATTCTATGATTATTTTCATAATTTAATTCTCTTTGGCCGCTAGTTTGTCCTTTTCTCGGTAAATACTTTTTGTTATAATACCCTGTGTTTTTATATGGCGCTACTTGATAGCTTACACCTAAACTAGGATTATTAATTTTATAAGCTTCTACATCAAATAAAGTAGCTTCTCTCCTTTGATCTCCATCTTCATAGGCATCGTAAAGATCTTCTGTAGGCAGATTTGTACTCCAACCTGGAGCATACGGCATATCTTCAGTCCCTGAAAAACCTCTTACACCACATTGCTGAACCGCATAATTACCTTGTCCACGAGAAAATCCTCCCCAATTATAATATGGAAAACCGTTAGAGTATTGAACTTCAAAAATAGATTCCGAACCATTTTCTCCTTCTTTTAGAAACATACTATCAAAGTCATTCATTAAAATATATGGCCCATTTATTACATTCTCTAACATTGCAGCTGCTTGGTCAAATTTATCTTGGTATAACAAAATTTTCCCTAATAATGCTTGAGCAGCATACCTATTCGCTCTACCATTTTGCCCATTAGAAGCTGGTAACAAATTGATAGCTGTATTTAAATCGAGTTCAATTTGAGCATATACAGCTTCTTTAGGCACTTGTTCTAAAGTACCAAAATCGGATACTGTTAATCTATCTTCTGTAAACAATACAACATTACCATACATTTTTACTAAGGTAAAATAATAATATGCTCTTAAAAAATGAACTTCCCCATACATAGAATCTTTTCCTTCAAAATCTATTGTTTCACCTAAGGAATTTTGATCTCTACGAGCCATAAGATAATTAGTTCTGTTAATGCCTTCATACGATACTTCCCATAAATCTTCTACAAGCGAGTTACTATTTGTTAACGTATAGTCATCTATCTCTTGCAATCTACCTACATCAGAAGCATTTTCGCCTCCTGCAGTTGCATTATCTGTAGCTACATCTGCAAGCACATACATTTGGTTAAGCCATTGTACAGGTGTATAACAACTTACTGCCATTGACTGATAATCTGCCTCCGATTTTAAGAAATCTATATCTGTGACTTTATACTCGTCATGCGGATCAAAATCTACCCAATCTTCACAAGCTGTAACAAGTGCAAGTAGGATAATTAGTGTGCTAATTTTTTTTATTGTTTTCATAATCGTTTTTTTTTAAAATTTTAAATCTACACCCATTGATATTGTTCTGGCTTGCGGATAAGCACCTTTATCTACTCCGGTATTTAATATACCACCAGATATTTCAGGATCAAAACCGCTATACTCTGTAAAAGTAAATAAGTTTTTTGCTTGTGCATAAATTCTTATTTCACTAAATACTTTATTGCTATATATTGAAGACGGTAGTGTATAACCTAATAACACATTTTTAATTTTTATAAAAGACCCATCTTCTACATATCTATCTGAAGCTCTAATGTTACCATTAGTATCTTCCCATGTGTAACGTGGGTTGTCAGCATCGTTAGTAGTACCTGGTCCAGTCCATCTATCTAAGATGCTTCTGAATTTATTTGTAAAATTGGCATTACGCTCGTAAGCTCTAAATACATCATTACCCACAGATGCGTATGTAAATACGCTAAAGTCAAAGTTCTTATATTCAAAACCTAAATTCCAGCCTAAAGTAAAGTCTGGAAATGGATTCCCAATTTCTGTTCTATCTAAGGTATTAATCTCACCATCATTATTAACATCCACAAATCTAATATCTCCAGGTTGCGCACCATTTTGAGTAGCATGTGCATCTATATCTGCTGTAGTTTGGAATAGTCCATTGGTTTGGTATCCATAAAAGTACCCTGGGGAAAATCCTTTTTCAAATCTTGTTACATCTTGAGACTGTCCGTTAAAGAAAAACCCTCCTCTTACAATTGCAGTTCCATCTGCATTTGTTGCCGTAACCAAACTGGTAAAAGATGTAACGTTTACAGAAGTATTGAATTTAAAATTTTCAGTAGATGTATTATAGCCAATCTTAAATTCGAAACCCTTAGTTTCCGTAGTACCAATATTAGATGAGAAAGCTGGTAAAGTCCCTGCATATCCTGGAGGAGCTTCATTAAATAATAAGCCGTCAACATCCTTTTTAAAATAATCTGCAGATAGTGATATTTTATCTAATACAGTCATATCAAACCCAACACTTAACTGAGTTACTACTTCCCATTTTAATGATTCATTGGAAAAAGATCCTATTGTTGACCCTGAGACAAATCCGCCGCCAAACGTATAGCCATTACTATTTTGAGTTGGGCCATAACTAGGCCCTCCAGTTGCAATATTTACAAATACTGGGGCGACATTATCATTACCACTGTTTCCATAACTTCCTCTTATTTTTAACAAATTTATAACATCAGACTCAAAAAAATCTTCGTTAGTTACAACCCAACCTAATGAACCTGCATAAAAGTTAGCAAACTTGTTATCTGCGCCGAATGTTGTAGAACCATCACGACGCGCAGAAAATGACGCTAAATATTTTTCTTGATAGTCATAATTAACTCTACCAAAATAAGATAAATTCTTTTTTGTTAAATTTTGGAATGTACTACCTGTATAGGCTCTTACATTACCAGGAATGTATTCTGAGGGTGTATATATTCCATTTATGAAGGTACTAGCGGTATAAGTACCTAATGTGTTAACACCAGTAGCACTACTAACATCTGCAAAAGTCCATGAATTAAAAGGAACATCTTCTCTCGATACAGAAGTTCCATTACCAGTTGATCTTGCTAAAGAAACACCTAAAATAGTCTCGAAATTGTGATTTTCATTAATATTAAAATTATAACTAGCAAAAGTTTCGTAAGTGAAATTAAATGAAGAGAATGAATTTTCGTTAACTCTATTGTGACTACCATCTACAGTTGTTCCGTCTTCATGTAGAGTGTTTCCTACGTTATCAAGTCCGTAAAACACCAAAGGGGTAAAAACCTTACCCGCTTGATCCCATTTTGTGTAACCAAATCTAGAGGTAACTTTAAGGTCTTTTATAATTTCGTATTGCAATTCTACTTTTCCGAAAAATTTATCTCCATTGCTCAAATTATATGTGTTTTCTAATTTAGTCAACGGATTAAGTATTTCTGATAATATAAGATTACTAAAGCCATATGTTCCTATAGTATTTGGGTCATCATTAAACACTGAAACTGTAGGGTCATAGTTTAGTGCACTACCAATAATAGAATTAAATGAATTTTCTTGAACACTTTGGTTTTTTATATTAGAATAGTTGGTGTTAATTATCAGTTTTAACTTAGAAGTTAAATCAAAATCAAGGTTAGCCGTAATATTTATTCTATTAAAATTAGATTTGTCACCTCCACCAACAATACCATCTTGACCAAGATAACCGGCAGAAAGGAAATATCCCATTTTTTCTCCACCACCTTTAGCTGTTACACTATGAGAAGATATACTTGCCGTTTTAAATATTTCGTCTTGCCAATTGGTTCCTACGCCTAGTTGAGAAAGATCAGGAAAAATTACTGATCCTCCGCCCAAAACACTACCTTCATTTACCATTGCTCCATATTCTGTAGCATTTAGAACGCCTATTTTTTTCAATACTTGTTGTTGTCCAAAATAGGTGCTATATGAGAATTGTGTTTTCTGATTTTTTCTTCCACTGGCAGTAATAACTACTATAACTCCATTACCACCACTTGCTCCATATATCGCAGTTGTTGCAGCATCTTTTAGGATGTTAATAGATACTATATCCGCAGGGTTAATAGCATTTAAATCACCTAATGATTGAGGTGTCCCATCAATAATAACTAAAGGATCAGATCCAGTAAAAGAAGGGATACCTCTTACTAATACTGTAGGCTTACTTCCTGGTGAACCATTTTGAACCACAGTAACACCTGATGTTTGTCCTTGAAGGGCTTCTTCAACTCTAACAGGTTTTAATTTTTCAATATCTGCTGCTTTTACAGTAGATATGGCGCCAGAAACCTTAGTAATTTTTTGAGTTCCATAACCTACTACTACAATTTCATCTAGAGCATTTGCATCTACTAATAGTTTAATTGTTAGCGGCTCGTTAGTTATTGTAACTTCTTGAGTTTGGAATCCTACATAAGAGATCACTAACGTTGTAGCGCTAGCATCTACATTTAATGTGAACTTTCCATCAAAATCTGTTGACGTTCCATTACTAGTGCCTTTAACTAAGACAGAAGCTCCTGGTAAAGACATATTATCTTCGGATGATAATACCGTACCTGTAACTGTTCTTTGCGATTGCGCTGTTGCAACACCAAAATTAAAGAGAATAAAAAGCAAGAAAAGCAATTTTATTCCTTTGGATGATCGTTTTAATTTCATAAAAAAATTGAGTTTTAGTTTATAGATATCCTAACATACAACTTAGGTAGTTAAGATATTCGTAAATTTAAGCTCAAACGTTGTGATATTAATAGGAAATGCTACTACAAAAACTCAATCTCATAATTTGTGTTTCTTTATTTATAAGATAACCTAATAATAACACAGTGGTAACACTAAAATATTTTAAGCATAAAATTCTGAAAATAGAACACGCATAAGGCTTAAGTGTAAAATGTAGTAGTAATGACGTAGTGAAAAACAGGTATGTAGTGGTATTATATTTTTAAGATGTGGTCAACCAGACTTGCATCATGCGACAATCCCATTCGTTTTCTTAGTCTGTAGCGTCTTGTTTCTACACTTCTTAAAGAAATATTAAGTAATGGTGCAATTTCCTTGGAAGTAAGGTTTAATCTAAGATAGGCACAAAATCGTAAATCATTAGGAGTCATTTTGGGATAAGCTTCTTTTACTTTGGTTAAAAAATCTTTGTCAACATTATTGAAGGCTTCTTCAAGAAATTTCCAATCTTTTTTATTATTTATATTGTTGTCAATTAATTTTATTACAGAATCGTTATTAGTTTTTTGCGTGTCTATTAATTCTTTTTTAATACTACTTAAGACTTCATTCTTTTTAATGATACTCATGGTGGAGATAGCTAACTCTCTATTTTTACTTTCTATAGCTTCATTTAATTTTTCGTTTTTGATTCTAATAATTAATTGCTCACTTTCCAGTTGTTTGTTTTCGTGTTGCTTTTTATAATAATTCTTATAAACCTTGTGTGTAATTAACGAGATAGTAAAAAGAATAAATAAATACATTAACAACGCAATATTAGATAAGTACCATGGTCGGTTAATCTTAAAATCATAGCTTACTGTGTTATTAGTTAATTCATTGCCTACTTTTGCTCTAACAATGAATGAATAGTCGCCAAAACTTAAATTCTCAAAAATAATTTCGGACTTATTTGTCCACTCGCTCCATTGATTATTTCTTCCAATGAGTTTGTATTGATATTTTACTATTTGGTATTTATCATACTTTGGAACACTATAATTAAATACTACAGTATTAGCAGTATAATCAAAATCTCCTGAAATACTTAGATTAGCATTTGTACTGTTAGCATCAACATCTCTTGTGTTAATTGAGTTTAACTCTATTTCAGATTCATCTGCTTGATTAAATTGAGAAATATCTAAAGTGATATATCCATCTGTAATACCTAATAGGTATTTATTATTTTTTACTAATGAAATGTTTTCGTACCCTATTTGTCCTTTTCTTAGTTTAGAAGGAATGGCAATCTTATTGATTTTAAATTTGTTGGTAATAGGATTAGTACTTACGTAGCTAATATTATCTTCAGAAAAAGACCATAACTTCTGAGTTTTATCTACAACAAGTTTTCCTGTTGTGTATTGTACATCTGTAATAATGGGACTAAGTATAGAATCTGTTGAAAAACTATTTTTTAAATCATCATAAGCTATAATACCTTCTTCGAAAGCATATAAAATGCGTTCCTTATATTTAACGAGGCTTGTATTCTTCCCTATGGGAATTTTAGAGTCTAAAAACACATTCTTAACCAATGTAAAATCCTCATCAAGTGTAAGTCTAAACACCCCTTTATATCCATGACTAATCCAGATATTATTGTCTTTTCCGATTTCAAAATGCCGAGCTGAGTTATTAAACCCACGAATTTTATTCTTTAATTTCCAAACTCCTTGATTCTTTGATAAAACAAATAGGCCTCCATAATTACCTATAAGTAATTCATTTTCTTTATTTGGAATAGGTTTAAAATTCCAAGTACCTTGTTCATTTAATATTAGAACAGCTATATCGTCTTTTATAATGTATGTTCCGGAATGATGACCGCAAAATAATTCATTATTGTATGAAAATAAACTCCAAACCTGTCCTGCTGTACCTTCAATAAATTTAAATGATTCTTGTTCTTCGGCCTTTTTATAAAACAATCCTTGATTAGTTCCTAAATAAAGTATATCGTTAAAAATAGTAGAGGCATACACAGTACCAATCTTTCCTTTATCATCATAAAAAACACGTGCAGGAGATTTTATATTAATACAATTAATTCCGTTATCTAGAGCTACCCATATGTTATCGTCTTTGTCTTCAAATAAACATAATGCTGTGTTATTACTGAGGCCATTGCTACGATCTATTTGATACACTATTTCTCCGTCCTTACTTAAATAAACAATACCACTTTTAATGGTGCCAAGCATAAAGCTTTTGTCTTTGAGTTGAATGCTGTTATAAACATTCATATTTTGCAGCGTATTTTTTGCAGGAATTTCCCATAATGATGCTTCATCATTAATTAATGTGTAAAAGCCTGATTCTCTTGTTTGTACTAATAACCCATCTTGAATAGAAAACATGTTTATGACCAAATCGTTTTGAAGTTTAGAATCTTCAAGAATTAGTTTAGATTTCCCTTCTTCAATTTTATAAACACCTTCAGTGCTCACGTGATAATAAATGACATTATTAACATTGAAAATTTTTGTAATGGTATTACTTGAATTAATAATAGTAAATTTTTCATTAGCTGTGTTATAAAAATAAATTCTATTAAGAGATTGAAAAAGAATCCATTGGTCATAAGTAATAATATTCCAAATATGCTCATCTTCTATCATTGGTTCGCTTAACTTTGGAATTAATGAGGTGTATTCTAATTTTCCGAACTTGTCTTTTTTCCAAAATCCAAATTCCATATAACAACCTGTATAGATCTTTTCCTCAACAACGAGAACAGATCTCATAATCGTTTTATTGGGTGAGGGATACAAATTCCATTTAGCTCCATTATATTCTAAGAGTCCTTCATTATTAGCTACATATATAAATTTATTTGACGATTGAGAAATTGACCAGTTTTGGTTATCACCACCATAATTTTCAGGAGTGAATTTTACTAAAGGAGGAAGTTCTTGCCCATTTACAATATGAATTTTAAAAACTATTATAATAATAGTGATTAGCAATTTTATTCGGAAAAAATGGTTCATTAAAAAATGATTTATTAATTAGCAATTTGCAACAAATAATTAAGAATTTCTTTGTTGCAAATGAGAGTTCTTAGACATTTTATTAACCTCGTAATAATTACGAAGAGATATAATATACTCAAAAAAAATAAATTTCTGTAATTACATTAATTTGAAAAACTAAACAATGAAATAGAGACTATAAAGAGAATGCTTTTTTAGCACAATTTAAAAGTTTAGCACATTATATTGGTTTTTAATTTATAGGGTTAAGATATGTCTTTTGTTAAATTCTCATCTATTTTTTAAAGCTGTAATTAGTTTTATTTGAGCTTTAGAAATAATGACCCACAAATGATAAAAATAAAAACTAGAAATGAATTGGGTTTATGATTATTCATTTAAGGAGGCATTATAAAATTGCATACCTAATGTAGCTTTGTTATTATTATCAAAAAGTGTGGCATTATCCCAATGCGATCCTTGAGCCCAAAGTGTGCTACATCCTGTTGAAACCCAAGCAGGTTCCCAATATACCAAACCTTGTCCGCCAGCATTTTTTATAACAATCTGTAGTTGGTTGAGGTAATCTAGCTGACCTTGTTGAGATGCAGGATAGCCATTAACTAGCGCATCAGTTTCTAAAATATTATTTGCACTATCTGCATTTTCTAATGTGAAAGGATATGCAGTTTCAACAATCATTAATTTTTTGTTATAAGTGTTTATTAGCGTTGTTAAAGGTGTTTGAACATTATCTAAACTGTAATCCGACCAAATTGGGTAATATGATAAACCAATCCAATCAAAATCTGTAACACCATTAGCTGTCGCTTGTTCAAACCACCAAAGTCCGTTTTCTGGTTGTGCAATATGTAACATAACCTCTATGGTTTTGTTTTTGTACTCGGCAATAGTTCTTACCGCTTCAATACCTTTATTTATTAAATACGAATTTCGCTCCCAATCAATAGGCCACTCTAAATCGCCATCTTGAAGAATCATAGGATTAATCTCGTTACCTACTTGTACAATATTTGGCAGTAAACCTTCATTTGATAATTCTAATAAAGTGTTATAAGTGTAATTGTAAAGTTCACTTCCTAATGCCTGTGTATTATCTATTATATTTATCCAAGCTATCGGTATTTGTTGTTGGGAAGGATCTGCCCAAATATCTGAATAATGAAAATCTAATAGTACATTCATGCCTTGGTTTTTGGCTCGCTGAATAGCTTTTTTTACATCTTCAAGGTTAGAATAGTTGGTCCAAATGGGATTGTACCATAATCGTAATCGCACAAGATTAGCACCTTCATTTTTAAAAATAGCGTAAGGATCTTTAACTAAACCATTACTGTTTTTGTATGTAGCTCCGCAGTCTTCCATCTCATTAATGTAAGATAAATCTGCTCCATAGTAAAAGGAAATAGGAGTAGGAATATCATCATTGTCTGAAGAGTTATCAGAATTATTACTATTACAAGCTATGATAACAAAAATCGCCAAGACAAATAAAATTCTATAGATTTTTTTGAAAGCCGAGTTTGAAAATATCATTTTATAGTTTTTTCATTTATCTTTTATAAAGCTTATGCTAAGTTATTGATTAATAAAATTAAACTCTAATATTATCCGCAAGTTTTGTTATGCTTACTATTTTGTAAAACAAAAAAGCCTGAGCACAAATATGCTCAAGCTAATACATTATTTTAAATGAGTTTATATATTAAACCCTAAGGTTAAAACGAAATCCGTAAATTTTGATTCAATTTTTGCAGCATCTGTTAATCCAACATTATATAATTGATATTTAATGTCTCGCTTTGCTTGGCTAAAGGCTAAATCTAAATTTAGATGACCAAAGCTATAACCTAATCCTAAGGAGTACCCATTTAAGTCTCCGTAAAAAGTATCATCTTCATAAGGGCTTTCTTCAAAACGATAACCACCTCTAAAACTAATTTGTTTATAACGGTATTCTCCACCTAATCTGTAAGAGATAGCAGAAGTTAGGCTATTGTTTATTTCAGTGTTTAAATCAGAGAAAAGTCCGTCAGAAGTAGGTTTAAATTTAGTATTACTATAATCCTTTACAGCATAATCAAAACTTAACAACCCTTTTTTGCCAAAAACATAAGCTAAACTTCCTGTGAGTTTACTAGGAGTTTGTAATTTGTATTCTTCGTAAATGTTAATAACATTAAGGTTAATAACTTGGTTTACACTAGCAACACCTTCTAATCTTGTAGATTCTAAATACTGGGAGGTCTCATCTGATATTCTATACCAAGTTGGAGAGTTGTATGATAAACCAGCCCTAAATTCTTCAGTTATTTTTGCAATGCCTCCTAGTTGAAGTGAAAAACCACTTCCTGTTGTTAGTAAGTTGTTTTCAAACCCTACATTAGTAACTGTTGAGTTTGTATTTGAGTTTCTTTCTCTTAGAAATGTAGTACGTTCATAATTTATAAAATGTGAGTTTAGATTCGCACCAAAATAAAACTTATCATTATAACTTGTAGCAAAGTTAAATGCTAATTTGCCATTATAGCCTGTACTTGCATAGGTATAATGTTGGGAAAAATTACCACCTTTTATGTTCGATGTGTAAACTGCATTTTCATCTGTGTCTTCTAATGGGTCAATTATAAAACCTTCATATCCTAAGAAAGCTTGTTGGTTCTGTGAGCCGTAAAATGAACCAATTTCTGAATAAGCTTCGGAAAAAGATTCACCACTCAATCTAGAAATTTCATCTAAACGCAAATCTTGTGCATTAGCTAAAAAATAATCAGCTATTGAATTATTATTTGTGTTTTCACCTCTAGCAGACCAATCATCATCAAAATCTGCTGAACGATCATAAGCGATACCTAATGAGAATTTTTTCCACTTTGAATTAGAATTGTTGTTTTTAAATATGAAAGCAGCTCCTAACTGATTCAAACCGATGTTTGAATTGGACGATGAGTTGTTTCCGTTAAAATAACTAATATTATTTTTAGTGTTAAATAGACCTAATGATAACGATGCATGGCTAGTGTTGAATATAGCAGAACTTGCAGGATTAATATTAACGCTAGACATATCGCCTCCTAAAGCGCCAAAAGCACCACTCATAGCCTTGAAACGTGCTGTTCCTTGGATTTCGTCAATAGAATACCGCACAGCATCTGTGATATCTTGTGCTAAAATATAAGACGAACTTAACAAGCCTATGCTTAGCATAAGTAACTTTTTCATAAGTAAATTTTTAAAATTTTGAATTAAATTTATGATTATCCTCTTCTACGTCTGCTACTAGAACTCGAACTTCCTGAAGACCTAGAACTACTAGAGCTTGAACGAGTAGAAGAAGATCGTGTACTTCTCGATGGTGTGCTTCTTGTACTAGTAGATCTTGTCGATCTTGTTGACCTCGTTGTAGTTGGTCTTGTTGTTCTGGTACTTGCGTTCGGTCTAGTTGTTCGTGTTGTAGTTCTTGTTATAGGTCTAGTAGTTCTTGTGTTTCTAATTGTTCTTGTAGAAGAATTATTTGAACTTCTTACTCTAGTACTTCGAGTATTTCTTGAAATACTTGAGGAATTAGATAATCTACGTGTAGAATAATCTCGTCTTGTTAAAGCAGAATTACTTCTTCGACTTAAATTATTATTATATAATGAAGATCCTCTTCTAGAGTTGCTATAGGCATATCTATTTGTGTTTCTGTAATAGCCATTGTTATAGCCCCAATTATTGTATCCAGGAGGACACCAAGCGTTGTTCCAGCCGTAACCATAACCCCAACCAGCGTTCCAACCCCAATTATTCCAACCCCAAGGTCTTCCCCAACTATTATAACCGTAACCAAAACCACTATCCCACATCCAAGGACTGTTATAGCCATACCAACCATTATCTATAACATTTATAGTTACTGCACTGTTATTTTGTCCCCAACCACCATATGCAGGTCGTTGTTCTAATGTGTCTGTAGCTTGCTCTGTATAGTTACCTCCATAAGAATCGATATCAGTAAAAACTTCATTTTCTTCTTTTATAGCATCAACTTCCGCTGAATTTTCTGCAAAATAATTTTTGTAATAATTAGAATCATTTGTAGATGTTGTTACTGTAGTTTGTTTTGGATCCTTTTCGTTTTCATCAGGACCATAGATGCCGTCATTATCGTATCCTGCATATTGAAACGATCCACAAGAAGTTAGCACAGTCGCTAATGCGAGTGTAACAAAAAATGGCAATTTTTGGGTATTAATAGCTTTAAATTGCATATCTCTTTTATTTTATTGTTGAACATAGCAAAAATAGTTAGTTTTGCTGAACTATTTATTACATTTAACATAAGCACAATATTTGTGCCAAAACACTGAAAATGAGCAAAAATCTTACTAGTAGAGCTGAGGATTATTCAAAATGGTACAATGAATTGGTTGTAAAGGCTGATTTAGCTGAAAATTCTGCTGTTAGAGGCTGTATGGTTATTAAGCCTTATGGTTATGCTATCTGGGAAAAAATGCAAGCTGAATTAGATAGAATGTTTAAAGAAACAGGACATCAAAACGCGTATTTCCCACTATTTGTTCCTAAAAGTTTATTTGAAGCAGAAGAGAAGAATGCCGAAGGTTTTGCTAAAGAATGTGCTGTTGTTACACATTATAGATTACAAGATGATCCTAATAATCCAGGAAAGTTACGTGTAGATCCTGAAGCTAAACTAGAAGAAGAATTGGTTGTAAGACCAACGAGTGAAGCCATTATTTGGAATACTTATAAAGGATGGATTCAAAGTTATAGAGATTTACCTATTTTAATAAATCAATGGGCAAATGTTGTACGTTGGGAAATGCGAACACGTTTATTTTTACGTACTGCAGAGTTTTTATGGCAAGAAGGTCATACAGCTCATGCAACAAAAGCAGAAGCTATAGTGGAGGCAGAGCAAATGAATGATGTTTATGCTGAATTCGCAGAAAATTTCATGGCAATTCCTGTCATAAAAGGTGTTAAAACAGAAAGTGAACGCTTTGCTGGTGCGGTAGAAACCTATTGTATTGAGGCATTAATGCAAGATGGAAAAGCATTGCAAGCTGGAACATCACATTTTTTAGGTCAGAATTTCGCAAAAGCTTTTGATGTTAAATTTACTAATAATGAAGGCAAATTAGATCATGTTTGGGCGACTTCTTGGGGAGTTTCTACACGATTAATGGGCGCATTGATTATGACGCATAGTGATGATAAAGGTTTGGTTTTACCACCAAATTTAGCGCCTTCACAAGTGGTTATTGTTCCTATATATAAGACTGACGAGCAATTTGATGCAATTACAGAAAAAGCAGAAAACATAATTAAAGAACTTAAAGCATTAGGTATTAGCTGTAAGTTTGATAAAAGAACTACGCATAGACCAGGAGCAAAATTTGCACAACACGAATTGCAAGGTGTGCCTTTACGTATTGCAATAGGACCAAAGGATTTAGAGAATAATACTATTGAATTGGCAAGACGTGATACTTTGACAAAAGAAATTGTTCAAATAGATGAATTAGTTACAACAATTAAAAATCTTTTAGAGGTTATTCAAGAAGAGTTGTTTAAAAAAGCACTAAACTTTAGAGACGAACATATTACTGAGGTTGATGATTTTGAAACCTTTAAAAAAGTTTTAGAAACAAAAACAGGATTTATTTCTGCGCATTGGGATGGTACTGCTGAGACTGAGCAAAAGATTAAAGAATTGACAAAAGCAACCATAAGATGCATTCCTATGGACAATAAAATGGAAGACGGTAAGTGTGTTTATAGCGGACAACCATCTAGACAACGAGTACTTTTTGCAAAGGCTTATTAAAATTCTTAAAAAAAATAACTTAGGTGTTGCAGAATTTAAAAATAGTTGTATTTTTGCATCCGCAATGGAAACATTGTAGGTTCATTTAAATAATATAATAACCAAAATGGCCCGTTCGTCTATCGGCTAGGACGCATGGTTTTCATCCATGTAAGAGGGGTTCGATTCCCCTACGGGCTACAACTTTAATACGAAAAAATAAAATGGCAAATCATAAGTCAGCTTTAAAAAGAATTAGAAGTAACGAAAAAAGACGTGTACTTAATAAATATCAGCATAAATCTACTCGTAATGCTATAAAAAAATTACGTGAGATGACTGATGCAAAAGAAGCACAAAAAATGTTACCTTCTGTTATTAGTATGTTAGATAAGTTAGCAAAGAAGAATGTTATCCATGCTAACAAAGCTGGTAACTTAAAGTCTCAGTTAACTAAATATGTTGCTGCAATCTAAATTGTAGTTTCTACTATGATATTTAAAGTCTTTCCTATTAGGAAGGACTTTTTTTGTTTTCAATTTTTTAGAATAAAAATAATTTTATGTTGCTCTTTTTCTTCTTATTACAAAAGATAAGATTATAATTAAAGCAATCCCTAATAACCAAAATACCAAATTAGAAGAGGTCTTTAATTCAATAGGAGAAGTATCTCCAATTAAAACCAAACCAGCCCAATATTGCGGCGAAATTGTTCTGCCTTCTGCAGTAGCAATATAATCTAGTTTTGCTTTTTGTAAAGCTTCATCTTTGGGTAAACCACTTTTAAGATGGTCATAGAAATTTTCGATAATGGTTGCGCTAGATTGTTCGTCTATTTTCCACAAACTAGTTAAGATGCTTTCGCTACCAGCATAGTTGAAAGCGTGTGCTAATGAAATCATGCCTTCTCCTGCTTGATATGTTGGTTTGCCAGTTTCACAGGCAGTTAAAATAGCTAAATTTGAAGCTAAATTTTGGTTGTAAATCTCGTAAGTGTATAGTGAATTGTTATCCGTATTATTACTATCATCGAGGTTTTTTGCGAAAATTAGTCGTGATAATTCTGGCGATATATTATTAGATTCTGCGTGTGTGCCAATGTGGATTATTTTGTGTTCTTTAGCTTGTTCTGTGAAAATTTGTTTAGAAGCGTTTTCGTTTAAAAAAGAGGTGCCATTAAACAATTTAGAATATTCCTGAGCTAAATCTATTGTAAAAGGTTGAGGTAACAAGTTAAGATATGTTTTATCTAATAGAACAGAGTCTTTTATAGTAACCTTATAATTGTTTTTCATTTGATCGGTAAACTCTGGTGTAAAGGCCACAAAATTATTTTCGAAAAATTTTGGAGTTTTATTTTTATCAATTAATAACAGACTGTAGTTATAAGATATATTGTATTTGCTTAATAAACTTTTTTCAGCCAATTCCTTAAATGAATTTACCTTAGTGGTCGTTAAAACTTCAAAACTTAAATTAAATAGTTCTCCATCAGGCACTATGATAACATTTTTATTGGTAATTGATTTTTCAAATGGTTTCCATAATATATTGTATAAATTGCTATATGAACTTAAATTATTTCCATGTAAGTTATCGGTATTTTCTTTAGAGATTAGCTCACTTTCCAGCTTATTAATATTTAAATTATAAGCTTCAATTTTATTTTTTTCAATTATAAAAGCATGGAGTTTTTCTTGAATAACGACATATCTAACGATAGACTTATCATCGTAAAAATTAGAATTACTAAGGTCTAATGATTTTGAAATCGATGCATATTTTAAGTTATAGTATTTGGGATAATCGCGTTCTAGGATTTCAAGAAAGGCAGACCAATTTTTATTGGTTTTAAAAAACGTTTCCATACCATCTTCAGTGTTTAAAGTTGAAGTAAACTCATTTTTTAGGAGTTTTTCTTCTTCTAGAATGGATTTAGGAATGTCATCTAAAATAAAATCAGATTGTACATTAAGTTGTTGCCTAATCTTATTGTAGAGTTTTGATTCGTGGATACTCAATACTTCTTTTAAATATTTTTCATCTTTAGTCTCATTATAAAGCATCATAGCAACAGCTTTTGTCAATTCAAAAACATGATTATTATCAGCAAGAATAATAGACACATTTTGGTCTTCGATAGCCATAGTTTTTTGCTGCTCTAAGATGGTTATAGCTTCTTTAAGGTTTGTGAATTGTTTTTTGAGAAACAAGGAATCTTTATCTTTTGTCAGTTTTAATTCTATTTCAGATTTAAGCAATAATGCCATTGGTTTTTCTAAAGCACTTAATTGATTAACTTCTTCCGAATAGGAAGCGCTTAAAAGATCTAGTGCTTTATTTATTTGCTTTGAGGCTTCGAGGTAATTATTTGATTGATATTGGATAGTTGCGAGATTTACCAATTGGGTGTATTCTAAAACGGTACTTCTACCTTGATTGTTTACAACGTAATTATAAGTTCTCGTTGCCATTTCAATGGCTTTGTTTGTATAACCGTTTTTTGAGTAAAACTCAGAAAGTGTGATCATAGCTTCTAAATAGAATTCATCATAACTATCTCCAAATACACTTTCATAATAGCCTTTGCTTTTTTCATAACTGTCTTTTGCAATTTCGATATTTTTAAACTCTTCATTTACCATACCTTTATAATAATATCCATCTGCAATTCCTAAATAATCTTTTTGTGTTTGGTTAGTGTAAATCTCTAAGCTTTTATTGATAAGTTTTTCTGCAGTTTTGAAATTTTTTAATTTGAGTTGAGAATTGGCAACTTGCAAATATGTGAATGCTATTTCAGGATCATCTTCAGCTAAGTATTTTTTCTTTTCTTCTAGTGCATAGGTGTTTAATTCATTAGCCTTTTGTAAATTACCTTTTTTACTGAAATCACTAGCATAGTTTTCTATAGTCATGTGCAAAAACCTACGTGCTTCTTCTTTAAAAAAATCCTTTCCTTCTGTATTTGATTTAAGAAAGTCTAGATAATTTCGTATTGATTTCTCGTTGTATTTTAAAGATTCTTTAATGTTACCTTGTGTGGAATATACTGAAGCAATATTCGCTTGATTGGAAGCTGAATGGTAATATTTATTTTTTGGAGTTGGTTCTAATTTGGTAATAATCTCTTCTCCTTTTTTAAAGTAAAACAGTGCACTGTCTATTTTGTAAGTATCCCACATTCTGCCACCTAAAGAGTGATAAGCGTCTAGTATTTTTGTTTTATCTGATTTAGGATAGGACAAGTAATATTTTAAAGACTTATGACTGTGCTTAATAGATGCTTTAACATTTCCTAATCGTCTATAATCTACACCTAAATTATGATGAATAATACCAAACAGATCACCTGTTGCATTAGGCATTTTTTTTGTGATTTCTAAAGCCATTAAATTTTGCTCTGAAGAACTTTTGTAGTCATGCAGAAATACATAAAATCGGGAGAGCACCAAATGCTTTTGTCTTGCCACAGATAAAGAGTCGGTCGCATCAGTGATACCATTAGCAAAGTTATTGGTTTTCTTTATTGCTAATTCTTTATTATCTAATTTTAGAGCAATTTTACCAACATAATAAATAGATCTAGTTAACTCATCGTATGAATGTTTTTGTTTTAAATCTTTTATATGATTGATTAGTACAGAATCCGCTTTTTTATATTCTTTTTTTGAAAGTAAAGAATCAATACGTTCCGTATTTGATAAAGAATGAGTCTGTGCTATTGTGCTGAATGAGAAACTAATAAAAAATAGTAGTAACATAACATATTTATTATAAAGAAGTAATGCCATCATATTTTCTTTTTTCTTAAAATGAATACTAGGATTATAATAAGCACAATCCCTAATAACCAATACACCAAATTAGAAGAGGTCTTTAATTCAATTGGTGACGTATCTCCAATTAAAACCAAACCAGCCCAATATTGTGGAGAAATGGTTCTGCCTTTAGCAGTAGCAATATAATCTAGTTTTGCTTTTTGCAAAGCTTCATCTTTTGCTAAACCATTTTTAAGATAGCCATAAAAATTCTCAATTATAGTTGCGCTAGATTGTTCGTCTATTTTCCACAAACTAGTTAAGATGCTTTCGCTACCAGCATAGTTGAAAGCATGTGCTAATGAAATCATGCCTTCTCCTGCTTGATAGGTAGGTTTGCCTGTTTCGCAAGCTGTTAAAATGGCTAAATTAGAAGCTAAATTTTGGTTGTAAATTTCATAGGTGTAAAGCGAATTGTCTTCCGATGAAATTGTATCATTTACATTTTTTGCAAAAATTAGTCTTGATAATTCTGGCGAAATATTGTTTGATTCTGCATGTGTGCCAATGTGAATTATTTTGTGCTCGTTCGCTTCATTTGTGAATATTTGTTTTGAGGCATTCTCATTTGTAAATGAACTACCATTAAATAGTTTTGAATATTTTTTGGCTATTTCTGCTGTAAAAGGTTGCGTTAGAAGTGTTAAATAAGTCTTGTCCAAAGCAATTGAATCGGTTACTTTAATTTTGTAAGCTTCTTTCATATCATCATTAAATTCTGGTGCAAAGGCAATAAAATCGTTAGTGTAATTTATGGTGCTTCTTTTTTTGTTTAATAGTAAAAGACTGTAATTGTATGATATGGTGTGCTTTGAAAGCAAGCAATTTGATGCTAAATCTTTAAAAGATTCGATTTTTTTTGGAGTCAGCATTTCAAAGCTCAAGTTAAAAAGTTCACCATCTGGAATGATAATGACATTTTTACTTTTTATTTGGCCTTCCAATGGTTTCCATAAAGACGAATAAAGTTGAAAAAATACTGTGTTAATATCTGATGGTTGTTGGGTTGTTTTATTATTTAAAGAAGCAATCTGTTTTGTGATGTTATCACTATTTAATCTCGTTAAATTGATTTCATTTTCAGTTGCAACAAAAGCAAACAAGACTTTGTTAATGTTTAAATAGCGCACTACTGTAGTTTGCTTTGGTATTTTAGATTGAAGACTATCAAGGTCTGCTTCAATTTTTGCATAACGCATTTGGTAATATTCTGGATATGTTGTTTTGAGTGTATCTAGAAATGTTTCCCAAGATTTTTCAGCTTTAAAAAAAGCATCAATTTTTGCATTGTCTTCAGATAGGCTATTGGAGAGTAAATTTCTCAATTCCTTTTCGCGTTTAAAAACGTCTTGTGGAATATTGGCGAAATTGACATTATGTTTTAAGTTTAGACGTGTTCTTATCTTATTATAAATGCTGGATTCATGCAGTTCTATGATGTTATTTAGGTATTTAGGATTTTTTGTCAATTCGTAAAGCTCCAAATAAAGTTGCTTGGAAAAATCTGAAATAACCTTGTTCTCGGATAGTAATGTATAAATATCTTCGGAATTAAAAATTGTAGATTTCCGTTTTTCTAAAAGAGTAATCGCTTTGTTAAGTTTATGGGTTAATTGTAGAAGAAATTTTTCATTCTTTTGTTCTGTTAAATGATATGTAGATTTAGTCTCAAGTAACATTATTGTAGGTTTTCTATATTCTATTTGAAGCGAATCCATTGCCGAATATGCTTTTTTAATCTTATCATTAAGAAAGGTGTTTCCTTTTTTTGCCCACTCGTTTGCCATTTCAAAATCTTCAACATTAAAGTAAACATTTGCGAGCGAAACGATTTCCTTTAATAAAGGAAAGTTGTCATTATCACCATTTTTTAAAATATAATTGTACGATTTTTGGGCAATGGCAATGGCTTTTTCCTTTTTACCATTTACGGCTAAGAATATCGCATAGTCTCGCAATAATGTAAGGTACGTTCTGCTGTATTCTTTTGGATATGCTTTATTAAAAAGCACTTCGCTTTCTTCATAGAATTTTGCGGCTGTTATGGCATCTCCTTTTTCGGCATAAGCAGCAGCTTTTAATTGTAAGAGTGCTGCTTCTTCAGATGGGTAATCACTAGGTAAACTTCTAAGTTTTGTTAATCCTTTGTTTACCGTTTCTATGCTTTGGTCTAAATCCCTAAGCGTAATTTCTGCAGCAGCAATCTGACCAATATTTGTGATTAATCTTAGGCTTGTAGGTTCATACACTAATTTCTTTTTTTCATAAGCATATTTTAGCATGTCGTAGGCTTTTGCTGTAAACCCAATATCGTTATAAAATGCTGCTAAATTGGAAAAGGAAGAAGCGAGCAAACGTTCTGATTTTTTTAGCAATTCTTCATCCTTAGAATTATCGATGATGTTTTGGAAGTTTTTTATGACGTCTTTTTTTGTTTTAATGGCTTCATCAACATTTCCTGAATCGTCAAACACCAAAGCTAGGTTGAATTTAAAGGCACTTATATAATACAATTTATCATAGCCTTTAAGATCACTTTCGTTCGCAGTTTTAATTGCTTTATTAAAATACACTTCTGCACTATCTAAATTATTAAGTGTCCACATAGAAACAGCAACTCCATTATAGGCATCAGAAAGTTTATATTTTTTTGCCTCTTTAGACTTTTCGTAAGCTAAAGCTGATTGTTTAAAGTAAATTGATGCATGGCTTAAATCGTATAAAGCATAGTAATTTTGACCAATGGCGTAATTTATTTCACCTAATTCCTTTTGTTTAATGTCTTTTAGGGATTTTGCATATTCCAAAGCTTTTTTTGAAACTTCCACGCATTTAGCGTCATTGCCTAAATGAAAATAAAGTTTGTCCAGGCTCAAATAAGCTTTGAACATTGTTCTCTTATTTGAGGTTAATGTTGTTAGATTGTCAACAAATTTTTGAGCTTTTTCTCCTGCTTCTGTGGCGTTTTGATTTGAGTAGGCTATTTTTCCTATATAAAATGGAAAGTTGTAAAGTGAATCGAATAGTTTTTCTTTTTTTACACGCGTTATTTGAGAATATAATACAGAATCTGCTTTTTTATATTCCTTTTTTAATAGTAATGAATCTAAATTTTCCGAAATAGACAAAGATTGTGTTTGAGCAAAACTCATTTGAATTAAGCTTAATGCTAAAATAAAAAGCATAGTATGTCTGTAACAATCGCAAAATCGTTTCATAATCAATGGATTAGTAAAATAGGTTAATTGTTAATCGTTCAGATCAGATAAAAGGGCTTTACTGTTTTCTGCGCTCGATTTTTGTAAACTAGCTATTGCCTTATCAATGTTCTCAGCTTTTAGATAAGCCAGTCCTAAATAATAATAAGCATCGTTTATTAAGGCAAATTCAGAATTTTTTGAAGCGTCTTCTAAAAAAGGAATTGCTCTTTTTTCATTTTTATTTGCCAAATGTGCTACTCCAATAAAGTAATTAAGCGTATCACTGTTTGGTTTAGATTTCTGTAATATTTCCCATTTTGAAATGGCTGTTTTATAATCTCCTTGTTTATAATTTACCATAGCATCATAGAACTCATAATCATCAGTCGTACTCATTGTAGTTGGTAAACCAGGATCTGGCGAAAAATACTGAGCATACAAACGTTCGTTAGAATTGCCGTTTGTGTACCAAAAACTACCAACTGCAATAATAAGAGCAGCTGCTACTAAAAGTCGTTTCCAATTCAATGTACGCACTTTTGTAGTTTCTGTTTCAGGTTGTATTGAAATTACATCAATATCTTTATGAAAAACATTTAACTGTTCTTTTAAAGCTTGGGTTTCAATACCAGTTAGTATGGTTTTAACGTTTTCAACTTTAGATTTAAAATCGGAGTTGTTTTCTAATTGTTGCTCAAATTTTACTAAATCCGAATGTTCCAAACCACCATTGAGGTATTTCTCAATATATTCAAATTCTTCTTGTGACGTGTTTTGTAAGTCCATTGCTAATAATCAATTTTTCAGGGCTATTTCTCTTAGTTTTTGCATACATCTGTATTTTTTGTTTCTGGTTGAAGCAGAATCTAGTGCTAACTCTTCAGCAATTAAATTCATAGACTTCTTTTCAAAATAAAACATACGTAGTAAGCTTTTGCATGCGTCGCCTAAATTTTTAAAGGCTAGCATTACATCTTCTAATCGTTTATCTTTTAAAATGTCATCATCAATATCATTATTTTCTTCATCCTTTATTTCAAAATGACCTAATTGAGAGGTAACTATTGTCTTTTTATAGCCTTGGGAGCGCAATACATCTAACCATTTGTTCTTCGCAATCGTATAGATATAACCATTTATTGAAGATTCGGTTTGAGGTACAAATTTATCTTGTTTAATATTTTGCCAAACGGCTAAAAAAGCATCTTGGTAGATATCTTTGGCTTGGTCTTTAGAGCCACTATTCCTTAAAACAAAAATTTCAATTTTAGGGTAATTACTAACATACAAGTTTTTTAAAACTTGTGGATTGTTGTTTTTAACAGCTTCTAGAAAACTATTGTTAGAAGAAAGGGTTGGATTTTTCTCTTGCATTTAACAATAAATATAAGAGAAAAGGACTAGAAATCAAACAAATGCGATTAATTACATATTATGGATGTTGAAACATAAAATTTTAATTAATATTATACGAATATTACTACCAATAAGATTAAAGTTCTAGTATGTTGAGTCTGTTTCAATATACGTATTGGATTCATCCCAAATTGGATCGATCTCGTTTGGATTTTTATAATTCCAATCTATATATTTTTCAGGATTATTAGGATAAGGGTCAAAATGTATATTTTCTCTATAGTGTTTTATGTTTTCTTCTGCTTCTTTTTCTTTTTTATAATAAGCTTTGAGGTTGCAAATGTCTGTAGTAGCCATATCTGTCAAAAAGCCTTTGGACGTTAAAAACTCTAAATATTCATCAATGTTTTTAGAATGCATACCTGTGCGTTGCTTTTCTTTATTTTTGGCCTCGTTTCTAGCTTGCCGTTCTTTTATGGTATAATGTACAGATGTGTAATCATAATTAATTCTACTATTAATTTTGTTTTGATCGTATATATGTTGAAAACAGTTTTTATAATTTTTTAGACCGTATAAAAATGTTTCTTTTGAAGTATCAAAATATGCCACAGGAACTTCCATAATATCTATGGAGTAACCCCAAATAGTTTCATTTTCGAAAACTTGTGAATTATAAGTTATAACAACTATAGATTTTATGCCTTTGTTATCTAACCATTCCGTCGCAATCACTTTAAAGGTGTTCTCCTCTGGTTTAATTAGCGTATAATATAAGGAGCTGTTTTTATTAAGAATTTCTTCTAATTCTGGAATTTCAAATTGATTTGTTAATTCAATATTTAAGGAATCTGCAAAGGGTATAAATTTCTCTTTTATTATGGTTTTAATAGTTTTTAATGGAGCTGCATTAGTCCATGTTTTATTCTCCTTGTTTAATTTAGAAGATCTAAAATCCGTAAAATACTCTCCTTTAGTTTTAAATACTTTTGCTCCTAATGCATTTTGTATAAATAAAGAATCGTTTGCTTTATCTGCTAAATACCAATCCGAAGGAAATGGATAAGCACCAATAACTTGCTGTTTATCATCAAAAACAGGATAGTATTCTAAAGTAGTTGTGTCTTTAATTCTTTGGTCTTTTTCTTGCAACTCAGCAAAATGGTCTGCTGTAGAAGAATTATACTCGCCTTTACAAGATGTAAAGGCAAGTATAAAAGTGAGTATTATTATGGTTGTGAGTTTCATTAGAAATAAGATTAATAACCTCCTCCATTTGAGTTTTGTAATTGCTCGTAGTCTCCATCATTGTTAATATTTGGATTCCAATTTGGGTTATCAGTACCATAATATTCATTGCTTCCGCTCTTTTTCCAAACATTAGAATCGTAGCCATCTACTTTATAAGTGTTACCAGATTGATCGGTCATATTTCTACGTTCCCAGGTTGCATCTATTGATTTAGAATGGCCAGCATCAGTCATTGCATTTCTTCTCTTCCAGCTTTCATGACTACTGTCTGCCATATCGCTATACGCTTTTCCGTTTTGGCGAATCGCTCTTCCGGTTGCTTCAATAGCTGCCATTCTTGCTTGGTGACCAGCATTACTTTGCTGTGCCATTTTAGAATAGTGTTCATTGTTTGTTTTTACCCATTGAGGGTTAACTTGTAAATTAACTAAAGCGTATATAACATCTTGTTTTGCATTGCCATAAGCACTTTGAGGTGCTTCCATTGCGTTAACAGTATAACCCCAACTTATACCTCCAATACTAGGATATTGTGTTACAAAATAGCGTACAACTGCAAGAGATAAATTTCCTTTTTGATCTTTCCATTCTGTTACTACGCATTGATATTGCTTGTTTTCTGGTGTAGCTTTAAACATATAGCTATCAATACGCTTATCCGATTGTGCTAATTGTGGCAAAGGATATTGTCTCACAAACGTTACACCTTCCTGTTTTAAGTTTGGTATAAAATCTTGACGTATCACTTGTTCTAAGGATTTTAAAGGTTGAACATTAGCACCATTTTGTTGCGAGAATTGATTTCTCTGAGGATCATTATGATACGAAAATGAGGCATATTGTTCATTATATACTTTTACACCATTCGCGCTTTCAAAAAGTATATTTTCTTGATTCTGACCTTTTTTATTCCATGATTTCGGAATAGGCATAATACCAAAGGGCATTCCAAATTGTGGACTCATAATTTTATAAGGTTTTAGTCCGTTGCTAGTTGGTTGTTGCTGTTGATTATTGTTCTGGTAATTTGCGTTTTGTTGTCTATTACCATTTTGATTGTAATTAGGGTTTTGTTCACCACCTTGATTGTAATTTCCATTTTGTTGTCCGTAATCATTTTGATTATAATTTCCTTGTTCATTATTTTGTGCATAACCATCAGATTCAAAATCAAATTCTGCATTATCATTTGTTTGTTTTCCGCCACATGAGAATAAAATAACTGCTGCGATTAAGATGTAAATAAGTTGTGACGTTTTCATAATATTTAAGTTTTAAATAGATTAGTTTTTGTTTTATACTTATATATCGATTGCATTAAAAAATGTCATCATTTTTTTAATTAATTTATTGTCTGGTGTACTATCTAAAATTGGAATCTCTCACTATCATCAATAATTTAGAACGGTAATTAGTAAGTAGAGAATTATTTATTCCTAGATTGTTATATTCTACAGTTGGGATAGGAGGTTTTAATTATAGAAGCATAAGTTGCGCAGGAAGATATATCGAAATAAAAGTTGATAGCTTTAATTAAATAGAATAATAGATACGTTTTTAAATTAAACGAAAATCGTTGTCTATAGTTATTTACTTGTTTTTGAGGTAAATGACAGTCTTAACCCTTAATTTTAGTAGAGATTTAGTTTGCTTTAAGAGGTAAAAGTTTTCACAGTTTAGTTTTTTGTGAGTAAAAAATTTAGTACGTTTGTTATGAGATGAACTTAACTCTCCCCACCGAAATGATTGAGATCATAACTGAAAGGAAAGAATGGGATGAAGCTGTGAATTTTGCTGTCCATTCTGACTTTTATCATACATATTATTATCATAATTTATCAAAAAAAGAAAATGAAACTCCTGTCTTAATTAAGTATAAGGATGCACATTCGTGTGTCTTATTACCATTATTAGTTAGAGAAATTGAAAATACAGATTATAAAGATGCTACATCTGTTTATGGTTATGCTGGTGTTCTTTGTTTAACTGAAATTTTAAATTTTGATAATGAAAACTTTAGGAAAGAACTAAACCAGTATTTCTTAGACCAAAAAATTGTCACAATTTTTTCTAGGTTGCATCCATATATAGAACATCAAGAAGATGTTTTAGATGGTTTAGGTACTATTTCTAACCCTGGTGATGTCGTTTTTATTGATATGCAAGAACCATTAGATATTCAGCGACAACAATATAGCAGTCGTTTAAAAACCCACGTTAACAAGGCGCAAAGATTATGTACCATTTTAGATGGTAAGACAGAGGAGCATATCCAAGCTTTTATGGATATATATTATGAAAACATGCGCAGAGTTAATGCTACTGATGGTTATTTCTTTAGTGAGCACTATTTTTATCAACTAATGATAAGTTCAGACTTTAAAACAGAGTTGAAGTTATGCATACATAATGAAACACAAGAAATTATTGCTGGCGCATTATTTATAAAGACAGATGATATAGTTCAGTATCATTTATCTGGTATAAAAGAAGAATTTTTGAATATTAATCCTATTAAATTTGTAATAGATAGTGTAAGAATTCAAGCTACAAATGAAGATTATAAATATTTTAATCTTGGTGGAGGTAGATCAAATAAGCAAGATTCACTTTTTAGTTTTAAAGCTAGTTTCTCTAAAAATTTTAAGCCATTTAAGCTTTGGAAATATATAGTAGATAAAAATGTCTATGGCGATTTGGTAAAAGAGCAAGAAGAAAAAGAATTGGGTATGAGTTTTGAAATTGATAAAGAGTTTTTTCCTGCATATAGGCGTAAATTAATTAATCAGAATTCTACAAGTGACTAAGAATAATCCTTTTTTGTCTAACATTTATATGTCTATTTGGTTAAAACATTTTAATGCTAATAAGGCTTCATTAAAAACCTTTAAATACTTTTCTGAGTTAGAGTTTGTAAAACATAAACGTTGGCCTATTTATTTTAATGTAGGTAAAACACTGACCAAGGGAATTGGTTATTCAGTAACATCTACAGAAGATTCTGAGTTGAAAAATAAAACATTTCTCGTTTATGATGTACCAACTTATTTTGAAGTGGATACCACAAACCTCGGAAATAACATTAAGCACTATACATCTAAGCAATATCCTGGTTTTTTAATAGAAACCGCTAAGTATAATAGTCTAAATGATTATATGCTTGAGCACTTTAGCAAAAACAGTAGAAACAAAAATAACAAGTATAGAAGACGATTAGAAGATTCTTTTAATATTACATATAAAATGTTTTATGGAGACATTTCTAAAACGGATTATGATGCTGTTTTTACCGCATTTAAGTTATTATTAGAAAAACGATTTGACGACAAACAGATTACTAATAATAATTTAGACCCAAAAGAATGGGCCTTTTATTATGAAGTAGCCTACCCTTTAATATTAGAAAAGAAGGCCTCATTATATGTTATTTATGATAACGAAAAACCTATTGGTGTTACATTATCTTATTTTTCTGAAGATACACTTTTTGATGCTATAACAGTTTTTGATATTGATTATTTTAAGTTTCATTTAGGCTCTGTAACCATAATGAAATTAATAGAATGGTGTATCGATAATGGTATAAATAACTTAGATTTTTCTAAAGGTTATTTTGAATATAAAACACGTTGGTGTACTAAAACTTACGATTTTGAATATCATATTTTTTACAATAGTAAGTCCTTAAAATCAAAAACGATAGCTTCTTCAATTAAGCGGTTGTATGATTTTAAACAAAAGTTAAGAGAAAAAAATGTAAATAAAAAATTGCATAAACTTACCTATAAGCTAAAAAAGAAAGGACAAGAGATGACAGAAAAAGTGTCTTATAGTTTTAATGAAGCAGATATAAGTCAAATTGATGAGGATGCACAACCTATTGATATTGAATTGGCTCAAAACAAGAATACTAAGTTAATGGTTTTTGAATTTCTTTATCTTTATCTCGAAAATCACAATAATATTCAATTGTTTAAAATTAACAATACAACTGACAGTTATTTAATAAAGGGTAGGCAAAAATCTTTTATTGCAACAATCAATAGCTAGATATTACTTTTATGACAACTAACTTATACATACTTTAAAGTGTTATTTAATTCACTACAATTTTTAGTCTTTTTACCTTTAGTCTATATATTCTATTGGTTTGTGTTTAAGAAAAATCTTAAGTATCAAAATATACTCATAATTGTTGCTAGTTATGTGTTTTATGGCTGGTGGGATTGGCGCTTTCTCTTTCTCATATTATTTAGTACAGTCTTAGATTTTTATTTAGGTCAACAGATATATAAGAATACTGAAAATAAAAAAAAAACGAGGTATTGGCTATGGCTGAGTGTTTTTTTTAATATTGGATTATTAGGATTCTTTAAGTATTACAATTTTTTCATCGATTCTTTTATTGATATGTTTAGTGCTGTCGGTTACGAGATGAAGAGTACATGGACTTTACGCATTATTTTACCAGTTGGTATTTCTTTTTATACGTTTCAAACCATGTCGTACTCTTTTGATATTTACCAAAAGAAATTAAAACCAACTAAAAATTTTGTCGCCTTTGCTGCCTTCGTTGCATTCTTTCCACAATTAGTAGCAGGCCCAATAGAGCGTGCTTCTAATTTATTAAGTCAAATAACTACTAAGCGTATATTTAAGTATAATCAATCAACAGACGGTTTAAAACTAATTTTATGGGGATTTTTTAAAAAACTCGTTATCGCAGATTCTTTAGCTCCAATAGTAGATGATATTTTTGCTAACTATGGCTCGTATCCTGCATCGACCTTAATCTTAGGAGTATGTCTGTTTAGCTTTCAACTTTATGGTGATTTTAGTGGGTATTCGGATATAGCAATTGGTACAGCTAAATTATTTGGTATAGAGTTGCTGTCTAATTTTAAATTTCCGTACTTCTCTAGAAATGTAGCAGAATTTTGGAAACGTTGGCATGTTTCACTCTCAAATTGGTTTAAGTATTATATCTATATACCTATGGGAGGATCAACAGGAAGTAAATTAAAATCTCTGAGGAACGTCATGGTGGTGTTTTTGATTAGTGGTCTATGGCATGGTGCAAATTGGACTTTTGTAGTTTGGGGAGCTATACATTCCGTCTTGTATATTCCTGTTTTTTTAATGAACGATAATCGTAAATATGTTAATACTGTTATAGCAGAGAATTCGTGGTTGCCGTCATTTAAAGAGGTTGGGCAAGTGTTACTTACTTTTATTTTGGTTTCATTTTCTTATATCTTTTTTAGATCGCTTACTATTACAGATGCCTTTAGCTACATAGTTCAAATCAAAACTAATTTTTGGTATGAAACTTATATGCATCCATTGGGTTATAGAATGTTAGATTTTTATGTTTTACTTGCTGTTTTTATAATTTACGAGTATATTATTAGAACTGATGAACGCAGTCCATTCAAATTTAAAAACCCAGTAGTAAGATTCTTGTTATATGCTATAATTATAATGAGTATTCTTTTGTTTTATGACGATGGTGTGAATAGATCATTTATATATTTTCAATTTTAAATGATATGAAAAAGTTAATATTAAAATCGATATTGTATATTTTTCTGATTCTTCTTTTTGTTGAAGTAACAATTAGAATACTTCATTTATATACAGAAGATCCACCGCGTTTTATTGACGATTTTGGTGTTGAAAAACGCGTACCTGGTCATACAGGATATTCAGTTACCGGAAATAGAAATCAGAATTATTCTAAATTTAGTATTAATAAGTCAGGCTTTAATTCGTATCGTGAGTTTACACCAACAGCTTCTAAGTTTGAAATTGCATTGGTAGGTGATTCTTTTATTGAAGGATTTCATCAAGACTTTGACACGTCAACAGGAAAGAAAATTGAAGAGCAGCTTCCTAATAAAGAAGTTTATGAATATGGTTATGCTGGTTATGATTTTTCCAATCAAATTCATCTTATCAATGCCTATAAAAAAGACTTTGACCTAATAGATGAGATTGTAGTTTATCTCAATTATGAGTATGATTTAGATCGTGGTACTTATGAGCCAGACTATGATAGAATAAAAATGTTATCCTCAACTACGTTTAAAATAAGAGATAATATAAAGATTCTTGCTTATGGATCTAAAATAGGAATATTAGAACCTTTAAAACGACTGGTTAGTGGAAAACCAATAGAAGATGAAGAGCAAGACTTTAAGAATATAGATGAAAAAACTAGTGATGAAGCAGAACAGAGAACCATAGATCTACAGCGAATTGAAAACTTTAAGAGTTTGATAGGTCTTTTTGGCTTTGATAAAACTAAAACCGCTCTTTTATTAGATTCGAGAAAAACAAGTCAGCTGTTTTTAGATTATTGCGACCAAAATAATATAGATATTATTGATTTTGGTGAAAATTTTAAGAATTCAAAAAAACCACCAACTTTAATCTATGATGAGCATTGGAATAATCACGGACGTGATTTAATTGCATTATCAATATCTAATTATGTAAAGACTAAAAGACATCTTAATTAGAGAACTAGCTATTTTAAATTTTCATATAACTATTCTAATACGCTTATAAACATTAAGCCTTATCTTTGCAGTCTAATATTATTTTTATGCACAAAGCAGGTTTTGTAAATATTATAGGTAATCCAAACGTTGGTAAGTCTACATTGATGAATGCGTTTATTGGTGAGAAATTATCAATAATCACATCAAAAGCACAAACCACACGGCATCGTATTTTAGGAATTGTAAATGGCGAAGATTTTCAGGTTATTTTAAGTGATACACCAGGAATTATTAAACCAGCTTATGAGTTACAAGAATCCATGATGGATTTTGTAAAATCGGCTTTTGATGATGCTGATGTTTTAATCTATATGGTTGAAATAGGAGAAAAGGAACTAAAAGACGAAGCCTTTTTTAATAAAATCACTAACTCAAAAATTCCTGTATTGCTATTGTTGAATAAAATTGATAATTCCAACCAAGAGCAATTGGAAGAACAGGCAGAATTGTGGCAGCAAAAAGTACCAAATGCAGAGTTTTTTCCAATCTCTGCGTTGCAAGGTTTTAATGTTCAGAATGTATTTGATAGAATTATAGAGTTGTTACCAGAATCTCCTGCATTTTATCCAAAAGACCAATTAACAGATAAGCCAGAACGGTTTTTTGTAAACGAAGCGATTAGAGAAAAAATTCTAATGCATTATAAAAAAGAAATTCCATATGCTGTTGAGGTAGATACTGAAGAGTTTTTTGAAGAAGAGAATATTATTAGAATGCGATCTGTAATTATGGTAGAGCGGGAAACGCAAAAGGGTATTATTATTGGTCATAAAGGTTCTGCATTAAAACGTGTTGGAGTAGAAGCACGAAAAGATTTAGAAAAATTCTTTGGAAAACAAGTGCATTTAGAACTCTATGTAAAGGTTAATAAAAATTGGAGAAGCAATCAGAAGCAGTTGAAGCGTTTTGGATATAATCAGCGATAGTCTCTGAGCGTTTCTTTCATAAAACCATGCAATTTATGCATTTCTGGCATGCCTTTGGATCGTCCTATTCTACCTGAAAAATACAGAACAAACCAAATAACTACCATAAATAAAGTAAGGAATAGTTGTATGGCATAAGTGTTTCCTAAAGTTGCATTAGTATAAGCCCAAATACCAAAGCCTAGAAATAAGCCTGCGACTACAAAATGTAAAAACATAAACATAGTCCACACTGTTGGGTTTGGTCCAAAAAGACCGTGTATCATGGCTTTATCTTTACCATCATCATTAATTTCTAAATGCAATTGTGGAGACCAAAAATGCTGATCTTTTTTAGGGAATTTAATAAAGACGTGATCGTCAATTCTAGAGACAATATAATTGCTTTGGGTAGATTTTGTTTCTTCAAAACCATTTAACAGTTTTTCGTTATTAGTTGCCACTTTAAATTTGAAGCGAGGTCTTAATACGATTTCATTAGAAAGTGGCATATTAAATAATAAGCTGTAAATTTCTATTTTAAAATAAGGAACTCACAACGTCTGTTAATTGAAAACTCGGTTTCTGTACAATTGTCTCCACAAGGTACTAATGGTTTTGTTTCTCCATAGCCTTTAGACGTTAAGCGCTCTCTGGAAATTCCATTTTGTACCATATATTCTAAAGTTGCACGTGCTCGTTTTTCGGATAAATCCATGTTAAATTCAAACGTACTTCTAGAATCTGTATGTGCTCCAAGTTGAATTTCCATTCGTGGATATTTTTTAAGTAAATCTACTAGTACATCTAATGTTCTTGCGGCTTGCGGCTTAATATCCCATTTAGCAAAATCGAAATAGATATTTTCTAATTCAATGAAGGTATTACCATCTTCATCATCAGTTACTATTTCTTCAGCATCTTTATAAGATTCTATTTCAAGCTGAATATTAAACTCTATATTGCCTTTATCATTGGTGTCAAAAAATTCAACCTGAGGAATATATTTAGGTTGATAACCTTCAACAGAGTATTTTTGATTTGGTTTAGTTGTTAATAGGTATTTACCATCTTCGCCAACAATAACCTCACTTATTACATTACCATCTTCATCAAATAAAGTTACGGTTGTATTAGGTAGTATTTCACCTGTTACCTTGTCTGTAACTAACCCTTCTATAATATACGTTCTTTCATTTTCAACACGTTGAAATGTGTAAATATTATCTTCACCAGACCTATTAGACGATAAGTATCCTGTGTTTAAAGAATCTACAACAACAAATGCAAAGTCATCTTTTTCAGTATTTACAGAATCACCTAAATTAAGTGCATCTAAATATTTGTCTTTTTTAATACTACTTGAAAATAAATCTAAACCACCAAAGCCATTTTTGCCATTAGAAGCAAAATAAAGTGTACTATCTTTAGCTATAAATGGAAATTGCTCTCTACGAACGGTATTAATATTTGCTCCTAAGTTTACTGGTTCACCAAAAGAGCTATCTCCTGTAATATCTACATAGAAAATATCAAAAGAGCCCAAAGAGTTTGGCATATCACTAGAAAAGTATAGTCTTGTCTCATCATCATTTAAGGCTGGGTGCATTGTAGAGTAGGTGTCGCTAGAAAAAGAGACGGGTTCTATATTTGTCCATTTATCTTTGACGAATTCTGCTTTAAAAATACTAACGACAGCAATTTTTGTAGAATCAAGATCAATTCTTTTTTCTAGATTCCTAGAAAAATACATAGTTTTACCATCTTTAGTAAACACCGCATTGCTTTCGTGTTGTTTTGAAGTATTTATTTTTTTATTGAAAGGCTCTATACTATCTAATGTTATTTCGTTCCCAAAAGTAACTTTGCCTTCATATAAATCTAAATAGGGCAAGCTGTTCCATTCATAATTTGGGTTTTTTAAGTTTTTTGTTGAAGCAAAAACAATTTTATCTCCATAAATACCAACTCCAAAATTAGAACCTCCAATATCTTTTGTAAGGTTTTTTAATTCATATTTATATGGGATAATGCGCTTTAAAAGTGATTTAAAACTTTCAGTATTGATAGGATTGTTTAAATGAAGTGATGAGATCTCGTCTGCTTCTTCATAATTTCTAGTACCTTTTAATACCTCAAAATACTTAAAATAAAAGTTATCTGTTAATTCAGTATCATTTTTTAAATCGTAAACTTGCTTATAAGCGCTGTAGGCGCGTTCAAATTCTGAATTATAATAGTAACAGTCTCCTAATTTTTCTAAATTAACAGCAGTTTTTGGAAGTTCTGAATAAATTTCAGCAGCTTCTACATAAGCTCTATTTTCATAAAGATCATCTGCCTTTGTGGATTGAGAAAAGCATAGATTTCCTGTTGTCAAAACAGCAAATAAGATATATAGTTTAAACGTTTTCATTTGTCTTCAATTAGAAAAATCTTGGCGATTTATCGTAGCCTTTTCCGAGTTTACCTATGTTAAATAATAACATTATTTCGTGCGAACCAGAATTAAATCGCCCTAAATTAGATATGGTGTGGTCATAAGCATAGCCAATACGTACAGCCTTAGTCATTGAGAAATTTACCATACCAACATAAGAATCATCAAAGCGATAACCACCACCAATTTCAACTAAATCATTAATTAAAACATTGGCATTTAAATCTACAGATAAACGCGCTCCATTAACATGCTTTGCCATAAAAGAATGCTTAAATTTAATGGTATCACTTAAATCTATTACATAGCCACCTGTAAAAAAGACGTGTATGTTTTTTTTACCTTGTGATATGATACCGCTATCTTCTTCAAGAAATTTCGTTTCTAAAAGATTTGGAGCTGACAAGCCTAAATAATAATGCTTAGAGAAAAAGAATAGTCCGGCTCCAACATTAGGAATTGTTCGGCTTATGTTTTCTTCAAAAGCAGGATCTGGTAAAGGGTCTGAATACACAAATCCGTCAAAATTTGTACTGTAAAAAGTAGCACCAGCCTTAATACCAAATGATAAATTTGTCTTCTCTCCTACAGGAACTACTACAGCGATATCTGCAAAAGCACCAGTTTGTTTTACAACATCTCCAATTTCATCATGTACAATAGACAATCCGCCTTCTACATTATCTGTAATTGTAGAATGTACAAAGTACGTTCCTGTTGTAGGTCCTCCGATAGATCTTGCCCATTGCGTTCTATAGAGCAAGCCAAGATTCATCATTGAGTTGTCGTCTGTAGCGTAAGCAGGATTTATAACACTCATATTATACATATATTGAGTGTATTGTGGATCTTGCTGCGCATAAGATATCATCCCTAAAAGAAGAGTTGATATGGCAATGCAATATGTTGTTACTTTACTTATCATTTTTATATGTCGTAATTATCTACTTAGATAAACTCTACCTTGTACTGCTTCCGTTTCTCCATCATTAAACTCTATAATATAGAAATAGACTCCAATAGGTAAAACCGTATCATTATTTTTCCACGTTCCATTCCATAGAGGTGAATCTTTGTCTCCTTCGTAAAGTATGTTTCCATATCTATTATAGATACTAACTTTAAAGTTTGGATGATGATCTTTTATAAAAAGAATATCAAAAGTGTCATTAATTCCATCATCATTCGGAGAAAAACCATCTGGTATTCTAAGACTTCCAATACAAGGAATCAAGCTTATATTAACTTCTAATCTAATACTACTTTCACAACCATAATCAGATATTAAGCTACCATAATAATTCACGCCTTCTTGTAACATTTCAGAATTTGAATATGGAATACCACCAACAGGTTCATTGTACCAAACAACTGTTTCTTCATCAAGTATGTTATCAGACAGATTTGCAATGGTTGGAGTATCATCTATGCAAAATTCTGTTCCGCCAACCCTCATTTTAGGTATTGGTAAATCTTCAATAAAAATTTGAATTGGATTAACTAAGTTAGTAAGCGTATTACAGGATTGACCGAGAACAAAAATTTGAGAAAGCGTTAATGTGGTGTCTCCAAAATTTTGTAATAAGGCTTGCGGAACTGTAAACGTACTATTGCCATCATTAACCGAAATTGCCACTGTATTTAAAGAGGCATTGCTACCACTAAGTGTATATACAATTGAGTAATCTCCATTTGGCAATTGGTTGGCACCAGAAATATTGATAATGGCATCCTCAATTCCTATACATACAACATTATCTTCCTCAACATCCATAGTTAAACCTGTAACGTTGGGCAAATCTATAATATTTACTTCCACCATTGCAGAACTTGTTTGGCTACATTCCGTTGATGTTATTGAATATGTATAATCACCTGCAGCATCAACAGTTGGGTCAAACATACTAGTTCCGCTTGTTAGTGTTGGTGTCCAAGTGCCTCCTGTTTCTGGATTGCTACCAAGACTATCAAATAAATCTACAGCATCGGTTTGATCAATACATAGATTAAGTGTACCATTAGTTCCAGCATTTGGTAATGCAATTAATGTTACTTCTACAACAGCAGTAACATTAGGACAAGCAGCATTCGTACTTAAAACTTCATAAGTATAATCACCAGGAGGGTCAACACTAGGGTCAAATAGTCCAGTTCCACTAGTCAATGAAGGAGTCCAAGTTCCACCTGTTTCAGGTGTTCCGTCTAAACTGTCAAATAAATCCGCCATTACATCATTACTACAGAATTGAATAGAACCATCTGTTCCTGCATCATTTACAGTTGAAAGAGAAACCGTTAACGTTGCAGAATTTGTTCCACATGAATTAGATATAGTATAAGTGTAAATATCAGCAGCATCTGTAGTAGGATCAAACATTCCTGTTCCGCTAGTAAGTGTAGGAGTCCAAGTTCCACCTGTTTGTGGTGTTCCGTTTAAACTATCAATTAAATCAACTAAACTTGAATCGCTTGAGCATAGCTCTAAAGTACCATCAGCTCCAGCATCAGGTATTTGTACAAGTGTTACAACGACTTCTGCTGTTGTATCAGGACAAACAGAGCTAGAACTAGAAACGGTGTACGTATAAGTATCAGCTGTATCAACCATTGGATCAAACATTCCAGTTCCACTAGTAAGTGTAGGAGTCCAAGTGCCACCAACATCTGGTGTGCCACCAAGACTGTTTAACAAATCTACTGCTGCATCTGTATTACAAAGTTCAATAGTACCATTAGTACCAGCATCATTGGTATTGGATAAGGAAACTGTTACAGTTGCAGAGCTATTACCACAAGAGTTATTAACGGTGTAAG
>Ga0209633_10000292_pt1 | contig 59434 bp, 56 predicted proteins | sample Cruoilmetagenom1_FD_187290 | JGI IMG/M metagenome (GOLD analysis project Ga0209633, IMG submission 187290) | Oil polluted marine microbial communities from Coal Oil Point, Santa Barbara, California, USA - Sample 1 (SPAdes) (version 2) | ecosystem: Environmental > Aquatic > Marine > Oil seeps ... | reverse complement strand
CTCCAAATTAAATACGTTGTTTATCAAATTATCCTAGCTTATATCTCAATAAATTTCTAAGATATATTTTACAATCTCTTTTGCCATACTTTCATATATGTCTTTTGCCATAAAGCCTAAAGAGCTATAGCCGTTAATTTCACCCGTGGCTATCTCATTACCTGTGGCTTTATCGAGAAGAGCTAATTTTATTGTGATAGAAACCTCACCAAACTTAATTCCACCGCCCTCAAAACTTACATCAGAACTGGGCCTGAACTCTGCAACCTCACCTAAAATGATAACTGTCTCCGAAGCTGGGATATTGGTTATTTCAGAGTTGCTAACTTCTTTAAATTTGTCTTTGGAGTCAAGCAAAGTAGCTGACTCAGCTGGGATTTTTGCTAAAGCTTCTTTAGGAAAATCCTCAATTTCAGTCTCAAAGTTTTCAAACTGAACGGCTTGAAAATCCTTTAGCTTGGTCTTAGTAGGGGTAAAATAGGAAGTGGTTTTAATTTCTCCACAACCTGAAAGAGCAAAAGCAATAAACGCAAGTGGAACAAGAACGTATAATATTGAACTATTTTTCATTTATATTTGAGCCTCCGTGGTAACGAGTAGTATAAAATATCATACTTAAAGCACTTCACAAAGCTAATATGTATTTTATTCTACAATATACCCAAAACTACAAATTCCCTAACCCCACCGGGAGCCTGGACAACAACATCATCATCAACCTGCTTTCCAATGAGTGCACGCCCTATTGGAGACGTAATTGAAATCATTCCATTTTCAGGTTCTGATTCGTCCGGACCTACAAGTTGATAAGTTACAGTGTCACCTGTATCTAAGTCTTCTAGCTTTACATGAAGCCCGAAAGTTACCCTATCTTTATTTTTTAAAGTTGCTGGATCAATTACTTCTGCCCTGCTCAGTTTACTATCAAGCTCCTGGATTCGACCTTCGACAAAAGACTGCCTCTGCTTCGCAGTTTCATATTCAGCGTTCTCTGAAAGATCGCCCAGCGATCTTGCGTACTCTATTAATTTGATCACCTCGGGTCTTTCAACAGTTTTTAAACGATGCAGCTCTGCCTGAAGCTTCTTATGCCCATTAGGTGTCATAGGAACTCTCTCAACTGACACGATGCCTACCTCCAATTATTTCATCTATAAAATATTTAGAACTCATAAATAGAAACATAATTATACAACATCAATAGTAATCCTGAATAGCTTTTACGTCGAGACCTTCATTTATCATAACTTCAATAGCGCCCACGGCAGCTCTTGATGCAGCTATGGTAGTAAAGTAAGGCACTCTATGAATAATTGACGCTCTTCTAATCGAGTAAGACTGCGCTACTTCCTTTTCCCCGAAAGTTGTATTTATTACTAAGTGCACTTCACCGTTTTTGATATGATCTACTACATGAGGGCGTCCTTCGCTTACTTTTTTCACGTATATGCAATTAAGACCTGAGCTTTCAAAATACGCGGCTGTTCCACTGGTAGCCATTATTTTAAACCCGAGTTCTGAAAGTTTCTTGGCAATTAAATAAGCTTGTGGTTTATCATCATCCTTTACGCTAATAAATGCTATTCCCGAAAGTGGGAGGTCATTTCCAGCGGCAATCTGAGATTTTGCAAAGGCACTTCTTATCTCAGTATCGATTCCCATAACTTCACCGGTCGACTTCATTTCAGGACCGAGGATGGTATCAACACCCTGGAATTTTACAAATGGAAAAACCGACTCCTTTACACAAACATGCTTCGGAATAATTTCTTGAGTGAACTCAAGTTCTTCTAAAGTCTTTCCTATCATTACTTTGGCGCCCAGTTTAGCCAGCGGAACCCCTATGGCCTTACTCACAAAAGGGATTGTACGGCTAGCTCTGGGATTCACCTCTATTATATAAACTTCCCAATCTTTAACTGCAAATTGAATATTTACTAGACCTTTAACATTGAGCGCCAAAGCGAGCTCTTTGGTCTGGCGTTTAATCTCTTCAATTATCAGGCTCTCAATTGAATAGGGTGGCAACACCATTGCACTGTCTCCTGAATGAACGCCGGCTTCCTCAATATGCTCTAGAACTCCGCCCACAACAACAGTTTTACCGTCAGATATAGCGTCGACGTCTACTTCTTTTGCGTCTTTAAGAAATTTATCTATTAGTACTGGATGATTTGGTGATACCTTAACAGCCTCTGTTATATATCTCTTTAGCGATTCTTCTTTATAGACGATCTCCATCGCCCTGCCTCCAAGAACATAAGAAGGCCTTACCACTATTGGGTAAGCTATATCTTGAGCTATTTGTAGAGCTTCTTCCTGGCTCCTGGCAATACCGCTTTCCGGTTGTTTGAGGCCGAGTTTATGGACAAGCTCTCTAAACCTTTCTCTATCTTCAGCAAGGTCTATATTATCAGGAGATGTCCCAATTATCTTCACACCCCGTTCTTCTAGAGGTATCGCAAGCTTAAGTGGGGTTTGACCCCCTAAATGGACTATTACCCCCCAGGGGTTTTCCCGGTCAATTATTGATAAAGTATCTTCAAGTGTAAGGGGTTCGAAATAAAGTCTGTCTGATGTGTCATAATCAGTACTAACGGTCTCAGGATTGCAGTTGACCATAATAGATTCGAAACCTTCTTCGTTTAAAGAATAGGAAGCATGTACACAGCAATAGTCAAACTCAATACCCTGGCCGATTCTGTTTGGACCACCACCGAGTATTATCACTTTCTTTTTAGCAGTAGGTGGCGCTTCATCTTCTGTTTCGTAGGTGGAATAGAGATAAGGAGTGTATGCCTCAAACTCGGCAGCGCAGGTATCTACCATCTTGTAGACTGACTTCAGATTACTCTTTAGCCTGATCCCTCTTATCTCATCTTCCGCTTTACCTACTAACTCTCCTATTCTAATATCAGAGAAGCCATATTCCTTAGCTCGCTTAATTAGGTCTAGTCCGGTTTGACCGTTTGTTTCTCTAAGTTTATGTTCAAGATCAAGTATTTGTTTTAAGTTTTGTAAAAACCACCTGTCTATATATGTAAGGCTATATATTTCTTCTATATCCATCCCGGCTCTAAACGCGTCCGCCAAGTACCACAATCTCTCAGGATTGGGAGTTCTTAGCTTTTGCTTAATTAACTCCACATCTCCTGAAACCGGTTCTAAACCCCAGGAATCAATCTCAAGCGAGCGTAGGGCTTTTTGAAGAGACTCTTTAAAGGTCCTGCCAATTGCCATTACTTCCCCAACTGATTTCATCTGGGTTGTGAGTAAAGGCTCTGTCTGTGGAAATTTTTCAAATGTAAACCTTGGAATTTTGGTAACAACATAATCTATAGTGGGTTCAAAAGAAGCTGGAGTATATTTGGTTATATCGTTTGATAATTCATCCAACGTATAACCTACTGCTAGTTTTGCTGCAATTTTTGCTATTGGAAATCCTGTAGCTTTTGAAGCAAGAGCAGAGCTTCTTGAAACCCTTGGATTCATCTCTATTACAACCATAGACCCGTCTTCTGGGTTAATGCCAAATTGAATATTTGATCCTCCGGTATCAACGCCGATTTCTCTTATTATTTCTATCGATGCGTCGCGCATCATTTGATATTCTTTATCGGTAAGTGTCTGCGAAGGCGCAACGGTAATTGAATCTCCGGTATGAACTCCCATAGGATCAAAGTTTTCTATTGAACAAATGATTACTACGTTATCAGCTGTATCACGCATTACCTCGAGTTCATATTCTTTCCACCCCAATACTGACTGTTCAATCAGTATTTCAGTAGACGGACTTAGATCAAGTCCTGATTTAACGAATTCTTCGAATTCTTCTTTATTATAAGCAACACTTCCACCTGCCCCGCCTAATGTAAAAGATGGTCTAATTATCGCCGGGTAGCCTATTTCTTCGACAACACTCCAGGCCTCTTCCATCGAATGAGCAATGCCGCTTCTTGGAACCTCAAGCCCTAAATCAATCATAGCTTTCTTAAAGAGCTCGCGGTTTTCAGCTTTTTTAATGGCAGGCAACTTTGCCCCGATTAATTCAACTTCGTATTTATCCAGTACACCGGATTCTGAAAGGTCCACAGCGATGTTAAGAGCAGTCTGGCCACCTAGAGTAGGTAAGAGTGCCTGTGGGCGTTCTTTTTCGATGATTTTCTCAACAATATCTGGATGAAGAGGTTCTATATAGGTACGATCAGCAAAAGAAGGATCTGTCATGATTGTAGCAGGATTGCTATTTATAAGAACTATCCTGTAACTTTCTTCTTTAAGAGCTTTGCAGGCTTGTGTGCCTGAATAATCAAATTCGCAGGCTTGCCCAATTACAATGGGGCCCGATCCTAGTAGTAGTATAGTTTCAATATCAGTGCGTTTAGGCATATTTCTTACTCTATTTATAGAAATTTAATCTATAAATTTTCACTTAGAGTACCATTTAACTAAATTATCAGGCTTTCCCAATGTGTCTGTTTAAAGATCTAGCGCCTCTTATGGTCGAGAGAAAACAAGTAATATAAACAGCTTAGACAACATGAACATTTAGCCCAAAGCGTAGGTTTGTAAGCACTTAGGCAATGAATTTATACCTAAGAATTCAAAAACTATCAAATATGGGGGTAGATTATAAATTAAGTGTTAGGACTCAGCAATTTCCGGCTTTGTGTCAGATTCAGGCTCTGGATCATTTTCATTCTCTCTTTTCTTCAATGTACCCATAACATGAATCATTCTCTGAATTGCTGTATATGAAGAAAACGCTAGTATCAGAATTAAAGAAAGTTTTAGTAAATAGTTTTCAGATCCGTAACCAAAAGCATTTGCAACCAGGTTGCCGAAAAAATTAAATACGGAAAGAACTCCAAGATAAACAACCCTTTCTGTTCTCTGCATAATACCTACTTCACATTTTACACCTAATCCCTCTGCCCGCGCTCGTGTGTAACTGACCATTGTTGTAGAAACAAGTATGAAAAATACTATGTATGAAAAGATAGTTCCCTGAAATAAACTAAGTAAACCTACATAAATGAAAGCTTCTGAAATTCTATCTAAACTAGAATCAAAAAAGGCTCCGCTTTCGCTGCTTATGCCTTGAGCTCTTGCAACCCGGCCGTCAAATATATCAAAAGTCGACCCCCCGAGAACCAGTATGCCTCCTACAAAAATCAACCCGTAATGATAAGCCAAGCCAGTGATCACACCAACTACGAGTGTGGATATTGTAAGAATATTGGGGTGAACTTTGATTTTGAGGAGGTAGTCTTCAATCGGCAGCATTAAAAGAAGCCACCAGGTTTTAATTCCGCTACCTAAAAGTTTAGATGATTGCGGTCCCTCGTGGTTTTTAGATCTCTGTGTTATTTCTTCAGGTTGAGTCATTGTTAAAGCTCACGTCTACTTTTTAATAAATTTACGTTTGATTCGGGAATAACAATATCAGCTTTAGACTAACCAAGCAAGGAATTGTGGTTCGTTTAATTATTGACAGTGATGAATACTGACTTAATCTTGGCTTCTTGTTTTTTTAATTTATCACCATAACTTAAGGCATCAGACCTTGTGGAAAATGTACCTACTCTTACCCGATACCAGGACTTTTTATCTGGGGTCTCTATCTGCTTAATAAATGCTGGGTAGCCATTAGATTTCATTAAGTTTACAAGCTTATTAGCCTCAGTCTGATTTTGAAAAGCTCCTATCTGAACCGTGTAACGACCGCTTGGATCAATTTTGGGCATTGCACCATCATCTTTCGAACTTTTCTGCTTAGTTGGTGGTGTTTTCTCAACAATAACTTCAGCTGTCTCTTTTTCTTCTATTACTACTTTTGACTCAGGCTCAGGCTTCTCAGGAGTTTTCTGTGTCTCTGGAGTTTGTGTAGGGGTTTGTATTTTAGTAGTTTCTTCTTGTTGAGTTTCAGTGTCTCCAGAATCCTCGTCTATAGAAGATTCAGTTTCTTCATCTAAAATAATTTCTTCCGAATCCATTTCAGAAACATCAGATTCTTCAGTATCTATATCTGATGCGCCATATTCAACTTCAGGAGATTCAATATCGTAGCTTCTTTCAATTGTTTCTGTATCTGAGCTGCCTAGACCTTTACCTATTATGACTCCCAGGCCGAATACAACTACAAAAAGAATTGCGAACGTGATAAAAAGTGATATTATCTTACTATTCTTTGGACCAGAGTTATTATTGCTCATTTCTCACATCCTCTCCGGAGCTGAAACTCCGAGCAGCTTAAGCCCGTTACCGAGCACAGTCTGCGCGCAATTTATTAGATATAACCTAGCGCTGCTAATATCGTGATTTTCGTCTACCACTCTGCATTTATTATAATACACATGGAACTGCGCTGCCAGCTCTTGGAGATAATAGGCAACCTTATGGGGAGCTAAAGACGCAGCGCTGTCTTCTACCACCTCAGGAAATAGCAAGAGTTTTTTAACAAGATCAATCTCTTCAGGCGCTTTTAAAAGATTCAAATTCTTACTTGATTCAACTATGCCCTCTTCTTGAGCTTTCCTGAATATACTCCCAATTCTGGCATAAGCGTATTGTATGTAATAGACCGGGTTTTCACTTGATTCTTTCTTGGCTAGATCGAGATCAAAATCCAGATGACTTTCAGAGCTTCGCATAAGAAGGAAAAAGCGCATCACATCCGGTCCAACTTCTTCCACAACCTCCTTCATTGTCACATAGCTCCCAGCCCGTTTCGACATTGCCACTTCTTTCCCTTGCCTCATTAATCTAACGAACTGAATGAGCAGCACCTTGAAACGTGATTCATCCAAGCCTATTGATCTAAGAGCAGCTTTAAGACGGGACACATGTCCATGATGATCGGCGCCCCACACATTAATAATACTCTCAAAGCCACGTTCATATTTATCAAAATGATATGCGATATCAGCCAGGAAGTATGTCGGGCTGCCGTCACTCTTGATGAGCACCCAATCCTGTTTATCTCCAAATTCTGTAGCTTTAAACCAAAGCGCTCCTTCTCTTTCCTCAAGAACACCTTTACTATTAAGAAGTACTTTAATCTGATTTAATTTTGTATCTTCTGACTGATTAGATACTTTGTGAATGTTCTCTATCTCACTATACCACTCATCAAAATATACATTTATATCGGTTAAATCCTTTTTTATCTCTTCCAGCAATACGCCTTTTGCAAATTCTTTACAATACTCTGAAGCTTCCTCCGGAGAATCCTGAAGGAGAGAGTCCCCTTTTTCAGCTTTGATTTGAGAGGCTATATCTTTAATATAATCGCCTTTATAGCCGTCCTCTGATAACTCTTCACTATGTCCGAAGAGTTCTTTATATCTTATAAAAACAGATTCCCCTAGCAGGTTCATCTGTCTTCCGGCATCGTTTATGTAGAATTCTTTAACTACATCATAGCCGGAAGCGCTGAGAATTCTGGCCACTGTATCACCAACTACGGCATTACGGGAATGCCCCATATGCAAAAAACCCGTAGGGTTGGCGCTGACGAATTCCACAAGTACTTTCTCCCCATTTCCCAGATTACTGCTCCCAAATTTTTCACCGTCATTTTCTATTTCTAGTAGCTTATTAACAATTGCTTCTTCTTTAACATAAAAATTAATGAATCCAGCCCCTGCAATTTCTACTTTATTAAAAAGTTCATCTTTCTCTTCAGGAAGGTTTTCAATAATCAGCTCGGCAACTTCACGGGGTTTCTTGCCAATTTTGTTGGCTATCAGCATAGCTGTATTAACAGAAAAGTCACCAAACTCTTTTCTCTTGGGCATTCCTACTTCTATAGCAACCGATAAATCTGGAAGGTCTATCTTCTTCCCTATATTTTCAATTGACTCAGAGACTATTCTTTGAATTTCTTCTTTCATATTGGTATGCAATTACACCAGATTATTATTCATGTTACAAGGAGCCATACGGCTCATTCTAAAGGTATATTTATGTTACAGCTTTCTTAAATCGTTATTTCTTTGACTCAAAAGCAGGAACGGATTCCATTGTAGATAGATGTGAGACATCATTTATTACATCAACCCTAATATCCCCATTTTCCGAAATTATCACGCTTTTAGAAGTGGCATGAACATTAAAATCTCTAAAGCCCTTTAACCCAACTCCGGTAATTTTGCACAGCAAGGTGATAATAGTGAGGTTGTGACTAACTACTACGACCGTCTCTCCAAGATGACTATTGTGAACTTTTTCAAATACCTTCCAGGCTCTATTCTGTACTTCTACTAATGATTCCCCGCTTGGAAGTCTTAGAGTTTCAGGACTTTCCCTCCATTGTTTAAGAACTTCTGCATATTTATCTCTGATATCAGTAAAGCTAAGTCCCTCTAAGTCGCCTTGATCCATTTCCTGAAGTCCCGGTTCTAGCCGCACAGTAATATTATGGTGTTCAGCAATATGCTGCGCCGTCTCAAGCGCTCTTTTCAGATCACTTGAATAAACAGCCTTTATATCATGATTTTTGAGAGATTCTCCCAACTCTTTTGCCTGTTGCCTGCCATTTTCATTTAATACTATATCAGCAACACCTTGACACCTGCCGATCCGGTTCCAGTCTGTTTCTCCATGTCTTATGAGGATGAGGTTCATTATTTCTCCAGAAGAAAACCCTAAATTTTATTGATCAGGTCTAAATGTAAGTTCTATACCACTATTTTTAGCTTCTTCTGCAAGTTCCGCGGGTGGCGGAGGTAGCGGAGCAGATCTAATAATTGCCTGCTTGCAGTAATTATCAAAAACAGAGTTTCCGGAAGATTCAGTGATTCTTACATTGTTTACATTGCCACTTCCATCAACCTTAAAAACAAGTGATGTGTAAAGACCTCCATCAGTTGGTACTCCGGGAGGTATTCTCCAATTGCGGCTAATCTTTCTATGAACCTGATTAGCATAAGTTTGGATAATTAGGGGGCTTATTGCTGAGCCGCCGCTTGAACTCCGTGATGCACTTCCTCCTGACTCCGGCTCACCACCCCTTTTTATATCATCACCCATCGCAAGTCTTTGCTCTTCGCCCATCTCTTCGGGTATTTCATCCTCAAATTCATCACTGGGTTCTTCAGTATCTGATTTGTCTTTTTTGAGTTCATCCAGAACTTTCTGTCTCTGTATATCTTTAAGAATTCGCTCTTTCTCTTTATCAAGGTCCTTTTTCTTTGCCGGCTTTTTCGTAGCTTTAGGCTTTGGCTTGGCAGTCGGTTTCGGTTTTTCTGTTGGTTTTGGCGTTGCTTTTGGCTTTGGTTTTTCTGTAGGTTTAGGTTTGGCCGTAGGCTCAGGCTTTTTTACAACCTCTTTCTTTTCTTCTTTTTCTAATGGAATGACATCTTTCTTGGGTTCTTCCTTTTTAGGCTCCTCTTTTACTACTTCTTTTTTCTCAGGCTCTGGAGGTGGAGGAGGCTCCTCTTCAACTACTTCCTCAGGCTCTGGCTCCGGTGGTTTAGGTTTCGACTTTTTTACAGGAGGGGGTGCTTTAGAACCCGCTCCGCCACCTGTATCAAGACCAGACAGAGATACTTGAATAGGGCCTGGGTTGTTATCGCTGAACTGTGTAGAACCACTAAATCCCCAGTATAGGATTAGCAATATTAGACCAGCATGCAGGGCTATAGAGAAAAACACCCCTAAACGATTAGATGAGTCTTTTTTCGATCCTTTCATTATCCCCTGATGCCTCTTATCTTTTTGGAATTGGCTCGGTTATCAGACCTAATTTGGTTACCCCTGCATTCCGAATTTCAGACATAACCTCAACCACAGTTCCGTAGGAAACACTAGTATCCGCTCTCAAAAATACATCTTCGTCTCTTACTTCTTTACCGCTAGCGGTCATAATTCTCCTTATCTCTAGCCTTAACTCAGACAATGTATACTCATCTTTTTCTATAAAAATCTCACCCTCAGAATTTAGGGTTACGACAACCTTCTTCTCGCGATCTAAAGAAGGCATAGCCTGAGATTCTGTTTTGGGCAGATTCACATCTACTCCCTGATATAGTATAGGAGTGGTAACCATAAATATTACCAATAGCACAAGCATCACGTCTACAAAGGGAGTTACATTGATCTCTGATAAAACTGAGCGTCCGCCGCCATTATTGGTCTGCATTCCCATTTATTATTCTCTAAACCTTTTTAACATACCTATCTACAATATTTAAAAATTCTGATGAAAAATTATCCATATCTACATCTATCTTTTTTACTCTGCTCAAAGAGTAGTTATATCCAATCACGGCGGGTATAGCTGCAGCCAAACCGACTGCTGTAGCAACTAGAGCTTCTGCAATACCAGGGGCAACAGCCTGAAGTGTGGGTACTCCCTGACTACTGGCAAGTCCTATGAATGAGGTCATTATCCCCCAAACGGTTCCGAATAGACCAATGAATGGAGCTGCGCTACCTGTAGTTGCTAAAAAAGTTAGAGAACTTTCAAGCTTTGAGGTTTCGGATGACATAGTCCTTTTTAATGCTCTTTCTACTAGCTCAACAACACCGAGCTCTGTATCTATTAGTTCAGAGGCGCTACCCACCTCCTGATTTTGAGCTGCGCTCCCCGATCTGGACTTTCTAATCTTTAATATTTCGGTATAACCAGCCCTAAAAACTTCTGCTATTGGGCCGCCCATATGTTTTGTTGAAGTATACAGATTGCCAAAATTACCGCTTGCCCCATATAATTCTAAAAATTTCTCAGAACTTTTAGTTGCTTTTTTCAATACAAAATATTTAGAAAAAATAATTGTCCAGGAAACAACAGACATAAATAGCAACATCAGCAGCACTGCTTTTACAACAGGACCAGCCTGTGTGACTAGGCCTAAAATATTAATTTGCTCTGCTTCAGAACCGAGTGGAATCTGTAATACAAAATATATCCAGTTTGTCATATTATTTTAACCCGCTGATAAGTTAGATTTAGGACTTGAACAGAAAATAATTTATCTGATTCTATATACATATGAGCTACTTCTAAGGTTTGATCTAAAGTTTTCCATACATATAGATTAAAAGCAATAACATATTTAGAGTTATGTTAATAAGACTATTAGATTTTCTATATAAAATGTATAATAGAGCCTTATTCTGAACTAAGGAACATCATTTTATACGTATAGGGGGTAGATGTTGATCAAAATTATCCAGTTAATTTTATTGGTAAGCTTACTATTCTTAGGCGTTACTGCTTCCCACTCCCAGGAAGACAGATATAAATTGGTAATAGAGGAAAGTTTTTATGTAGTAAAGCCTGAGAATACGGAGAAATTTCTCCAAGTGTATAGAGAAAAGTTATTCCCTTTCTGGAGTGAAATGCAAAAAAGAGGGGTTATAGTCGGAGAGTATAAGCTTTACTCACAAAGACTCCATACCCTGGACCCTCATTGGACTTACAAAACTCTAGTTGTATTTAAAAATTATGCTGCTGTAGATAAATGGCTTGAGTTAAGGGATGAGGTATATGACGGACTCTTTCCAGGAGAAGGCGGATATAAGGTTCCCAGAAAAGAAATTGATGCAATAACTGAGTCTCACTGGGATGAATTTATTAGAGAGATTCCTTTAACAAAATAATCTGCTGCTAAGAGTTAAATAATCCCTTTTGGACCTGCGGAGGATCAATATTTAGATGATCGTAGGCGAGGGGTGTAGCAGCCCTTCCACGAGGAGTTTTTATAATAAGACCTTGCCTTACTAAGAACGGTTCATATACATATTCGATTGTATCCTTCTCTTCACTGACAGCAGCCGAAAGCGTATCAATCCCTACAGGGCCGCCGTTAAACTTTTCTATTATTGCCTCAAGTATGGCACGGTCCAAACCATCTAGACCCAAAGAGTCAACCTCTAACATCTCAAGCGCTGATCCCGCTACATTTGCATCTATTACGCCGTCGGCTTTAACTTGAGCATAATCCCTAACTCTTTTTAAAATCCTGTTTGCTATCCTAGGAGTTCCTCTTGCGCGCCCTGATAGCTCAGATGCTCCTTCTTTTGTTAATTCAACTCCAAGTATTTTGGCTGACCTGTTTAAAATTCCGTTAATCTCCTTAGACGTGTAGAAATCCAATCTTAGATCTACTCCAAATCTTGAGCGCAGTGGCGATGTTAATAGTCCGGTTCTGGTTGTAGCGCCAATCAGGGTGAAGTGATTCACGCTTACCTTCATAGATTTTGCAGTGGGTCCCTCACCTATCATAATGTCTATCTTGTAGTCTTCCATAGCGGAGTATAGATACTCTTCTACAATTCGATTCAGTCTATGAATTTCATCTATAAATAAAACATCTCTGTCGTTCAAATTAGTCAGAATGGACGCCAGATCACCTACCCTTTCAATCACTGGACCTGAAGTAGAGTAGATTTTCACCCCTAGCTCATTTGCAACGATATGCGCAAGAGTTGTTTTTCCTAACCCAGGAGGGCCATAGAGAAGAACGTGATCAAGCGCTTCTTTTCTCCTCTTCGTAGCTTCAATAAAGATGCTGACCTTCTCTTTTACTTTGTTTTGACCCAAATATTCAGCTAAACGCCTAGGCCTGAGATTTATATCAAAGAGAGTATCTTCTTCTTGGTTTGTCCCCTCTACGATCCTTTTTTCCATCATATTATCCTGAGAAAGTAACTACCCCTTTCTCATAACTTTTAGGCACTCCCTTAATGCGACTTCAAGATCTTCTTCATTTTTAGTAATTTCTTCAAGCTCAGATATTCGCTCATCAATCTCGGGTCTTTTATAACCCAGATTAATTAGAGCTGATATCACATCCTCTACAATACCTGACTTAGTTGGTATTTCCGATGACGGTTGGAATGATTGGACTTTATCTTTTAATTCTGTTGTCAGTCTCGATGCCATTTTTGGGCCTATTCCTGATATCTTTCTCTTTGCAAGATCTCCTGAAGTTATTGCGGTAGCAAACTCAGAGGGTGAAATGTTGGAGAGAATGCTTGTTGCAACCTTGGGCCCTACTCCAGAGACTCCAATGAGTATTGTAAAAATCTCTTTCTCATCTTGAGTCAAAAAGCCAAATAGCTCAATACTACTGTCCTTCATTTGGGTATGTATTTCTAAAACAACCTCAATTTCTTTTTCAGGTAGGCGATAATAAGTCGATAGAGGAACAGTAACGCCGTACCCTACTCCATTTACGTCAACTACCACTTTACCTAATGATTTTTGAACAATATTGCCTCTAAGAAGGGAGATCATCTATTGTAAAACGCCTCCTTTTTCTTCGTGGCTGAACGAACTCTTTACCTAGCCTTTCCTCAATTTGTGAAATGTTTATATGGCAAAAAGCTATAGCAACTGCATCAGAGGCGTCCTCTGTTTCCCACTCCGCAACACCCAATAACCTTGAAAGCATATTTTGCACCTCTGCTTTATTAGCTCTTCCCCTTCCGGTAAGGGCAAGCTTTACTTTAGTAGGGGCGTATTCATAAACTAATATGTTGGAATTTGACCCTGCAAGAATTGCGACACCGCGAGCTTGACCTAATTTCAAGGCGCTCTTTGCATTCTTAGCAAAAAACATGTCCTCAATAGACATTACGTCAGGGGAGTACTGGCCTATTATTTTTAAAAGACCATCGTATATAATTTTTAATCTCTGATTAACGGGTAAGGTTGATTTGGGAACAATACACCCGCTTGCTAAATGAGCGACTTCACCGTTATGGGCTTCAAGAACCCCGTATCCGCAAACCCTTGAACCGGGGTCTATGCCAATTACCCTCATATTATGCCATGCTTTCTATCAGTTCTTCCGGTACATCAAAATTTGAATAAACATTTTGGACGTCATCACTATCCTCAAGCGCTTCCATAAGACGAAGCATATGTTCGGCTTCCTTACCGTCAATCTTAACACTGTTTTCAGGAATCATCGTAACAATTGCTGAATCAAAACTTATGCTTTTTCCCTCAATTGCGCTTTTAACTTCTTCAAATGATTCAGGAGGAGTCACTACTACGAGTTCATCATCCTCAGTAACTACATCATCAGCACCTGCTTCAAGAGCAATCTCAAAAATCTGATCCTCATCAATATTTGCTTTATCAAAACCTATTCTGCCCTTCATATGAAACATCCAGGCCACACAACCATTTTCACCCAGACTGCCTCCGTGTTTTGTAAAAATTCTTCTTACATCGGCCACCGTACGGTTTTTGTTATCAGTAAGCGTTTGAACCAGCACCGCGCTCCCGCCAGGACCATAACCTTCGTACATAAGCTCGTGAAAGTCGTCGCCCCCAACTTCCTGGGTACCGCGTTTGACAGCCCTTTCAATTGTATCATTAGGCATATTGGCATTCTTAGCAGTACTAATTGCCGTTCTTAGTCTCGGGTTGGATTCGATATCCCCTCCACCATGTTTAGCAGCAACTGTAAGTTCACGAATAAGCTTCGTGAATACTTTACCTCGCTTAGCGTCAACAGCCGCTTTTTTATGTTTTATGTTAGCCCATTTAGAATGTCCTGACATAGTTCTTTCACCTCTTTGAAAAATATCCGATTAAAATGCGAATATCATTATAATAGGATTTTATAACATCAGCTAAAAATTAGCAAGATATTTAAACTATGTTACTAGTTCAATCTAACAACGTTAACCGTAATAGGCTGAGGTCCTTCAATCTTAGTAGTGATAGTTGAAACCTGAGTCCCCTTATTGATTTCTCCTACTGTTAGTGTTTTTGTTGATGGATTAATTATCTGACCCGATATTGAAACGAAATTGAACTTTATATCTACATCATCGGATAGTCCGAAAACTTGAGCAGTGATTGGAGCAGCGACTCCAGTATCAGTCTCAGAGACTAGAATATTATAACCCCAGGCAGATATATCTGAATTAATGAAAGTTCCGTCAGGCTTTCTTAAACTGACTCGAATCAATCCTTCTTTGTTAACAACTGAAGACGGTAAGCTCTGGAATTTAACAGCAGCCTGATTATTTTTAAGAGCTATAATATCCCCATTGATAAAAGTGTTATTAACGGTGTTTAGTATTCCAATTTCAAATTTGCTCGGTTCGAGGATGTTCAAAGCAGGAAAAGTAAAAGTTGCGTGTAGAGATCCAAACTCTATGAAAAGATCGCTTATCGACTTAAGAGTTCCACTCCCTGTGCTAGAAGAACTATTTTGAGGCAAAGTAATTTTTATAATTCCCTCTTTACCTGAGATAACTAAACCAAAAGCTCCGGATAACGAGGAAGGAATATTTAATTTTTTCCAATTGTCTGTCAGAGTCCTTGTCTCGATTTCAACCTTTTCCCCTAAAAGTTCATTCCTATTTAATGTTCTTGCTGAATTAATTTTCCCGGAGTATTTGGGATTAATAAATATTTCTCCCGATAAGGAAGTTAATTCTAATTCATAAAGTGGGGGCGGTGAAGCCATAGCAATTTCACTCCCGTCTATACCGTTATTGTGTAGATTACTATTGTTTGACTCTTTTTCACTTGCTAGAGAGTGAGCTGATAATAAACCGCAAACAACAATCATTATGCTCAATACTGTGAACAATAATTTTGTAGCTTTCATAATATCTCCTTTCTGTATACCTTGAATAATTATCCTACAATGTATAATATTTACCAACGATCCAAATAGGTGGAAATCATTATAGCACAAAGAGATATGAATTCTTCCCTAAAAAAACTTACTTGACAAAATAGTTTTTTGACATACATAATATTATTGTCTATTAACTTTCATCGCAACTCAAAAAAGAACTGAGACTCATTTCCAAAATTTCGTAAATTATTTTTTTGAAACAAAATCCTAAATATATGGGTCAAGGAATTTAACACTTATGGCAAGAGCAACAAAATTACGGGAAAAACCCGCACCAAAGGAAACTAAAGAAGAATCCTATCTACTCAATCTAAACGATCTTAGAGAAACAAAGAGCGTAGAATTGATGAAGATGGCTAGGGCGCTTGATATTGAAGAAGCTTCCAGGATGACCAAGCAGGACATTATTATAGCAATTCTTAGGGCGCAAAGCGAAAAAGAAGGTGTCATTTTTGCTGAAGGCGTACTAGAAATATTATCTGAAGGATATGGCTTTTTAAGATCGCCGAAATACAGTTACTTACCCGGTCCAGACGATATTTATGTTTCTAAGTCTCAGATTCGTTCATTTAGCCTAAGAACAGGCGATACCGTAGGGGGTCAAGTCCGCCTCCCGAGAGAAGGAGAGAAAAACCTCGCCCTTTTAAAAATACAGGAAGTAAACTTTGATTCACCCGAAGTATGCAGAGAGCGTGTAGCATTTGAGAACCGCGTTCCACTTCATCCAGAAGAAAAAATTCTATTAGAATATGACCCAGAGGAATTTTGCAGCAGGGTTATGGACTTATTTATTCCGATTGGGAAAGGCCAGAGAGCTGTGATTGTAGCGCCGCCTAGAACGGGTAAAACTATACTGCTCCAGAGAATTGCAAACGCAATTACGAAAAACAACCCTGAGATAGTGCTAATTGTCCTACTTATCGACGAACGTCCTGAGGAAGTAACCGATATGGACCGTTCTGTTAACGGAGAGGTGGTAAGCTCTACTTTTGATGAACCCGCACAGCGTCATATCCAGGTTTCAGATATGGTGATTGAAAAGGCGAAAAGATTAGTGGAACATGGTAAAGATGTTGTTATTTTACTCGACAGTCTTACTAGACTCGCACGGGCAAGCAACACAGTTAGCCCCTCGAGCGGTAGAGTGCTTTCAGGTGGTATGGAGGCAAACGCGCTTCAGAGACCGAAGAGATTTTTTGGTGCAGCCAGGAACACTGAAGAAGGCGGCAGTCTTACGATTATAGCCACTGCGCTGATCGACACAGGCAGCAGAATGGACGAGGTTATTTTTGAAGAATTTAAAGGAACAGGAAACATGGAATGCTACCTCGATAGAAGACTTGCTGATAAGAGGGTATTTCCTGCGATTGATCTTCAGCGCTCCGGAACCAGAAAAGAAGAACTTCTCCTAAGTGAAGAAGTGCTTAACAAAGTTTGGCTGTTAAGAAAAGTTCTTAACCCAATGAATACAACTGAGGCTATGGAATTTTTACTTGATAAAATGAGCGGCACTAAATCCAATAAAGAATTTTTCAATATGATGAACGGCTAATTTGGCTAGAAATTTATCCTTCAAACTCTATTTCATCTCATTATAACAAGTTTTGAATTTTGAAATATTGCAAGATTCTAGTCGTAAAGATATCCTATCTTCTAATGTTTATCTCAAGCACTCTTACAAGATTTAGCTTACTTTTCCTACTAATAGTAATATCCATAACTCAAACATTCGCAAAAGAAGATCCGCTATACAGTGGAAAAGCCAGATTTCACCCAGTGATTGCCGAAAATGCAATGGTTGCTTCAGAGAATAAGTACGCAACACAAGCAGGGCTGCAAGTTTTAAAAGAAGGCGGGAACGCCGTTGATGCCGCCGTAACTATTGGGTTTACATTAGCCGTTACATTTCCACGAGCGGGCAATTTAGGCGGCGGTGGTTTCATGCTTGTTTACCTAGCAGATAAAGATAAAGTTGTCTCCATTGACTACAGGGAAAAGGCCCCTTTACAAGCAAGCCGGGATATGTACTTAGATCAAGAGGGCAATGTCGATAAAGAAAAATCCCAAAACAGCATATTATCAGCTGGAGTACCGGGTACTGTAGCAGGACTTACATTAGCCCTTGAAAAATATGGGACGATTACTCCTGAAAGAGCGCTTCAACCTGCCATTGAATTAGCCCAAAACGGATTCCCTGTGGACAGCGAGCTAAGCAAATCACTTGGTCAGGCAAAAAACCGTATGGAGCAGTCCCCGGCAAGTATGGAAATCTTCTATAAACAAAACGGTGAGCCTTATCAGGAGGGCGAGCTGCTTACTCAAGAAGATTTGGCCTGGAGCTTAAAACAAATTGCTAAAAATGGAGTTCAAGCTTTTTATGATGGAGACATTGCCCAGAAAATTTCCTCTTTTATGAAACGAAACGGAGGCTTAATAACAAAGGATGATCTGAGGAAATATAAACCTCTTATACGTGTGCCGCTTCGAGGAGAATATCGAGGATATGAAATTTATTCTATGCCCCCACCAAGCTCAGGCGGGGTTCATCTAATACAAATGCTGAATATTCTTGAGCAATTCCCTCTTTCTTCATTTGGTCATAACACCGCTAAAACAATACATATTTTTGCTGAAACTATGAAGCATGCTTATTCCGACCGTTCAAAACACCTTGGTGATCCTGATTTCTCTCCTATTCCGGTATCCGGGCTTATATCTAAGAAATATGCAAGGTCGATAAAAGAACAAATAGATATGGAGGGTGCTGCCTCAAGCAGCGAAATATTGCCTGGAGACCCTAAATTTTACGAGGGAACTAATACAACACATTTCTCTGTAATTGATAATGAAGGAAATGCTGTTTCAAATACTTACACGCTAAATTTTAGTTATGGATCCAAAATCACTGTCCCAGGAACAGGAATTCTACTCAACAATGAAATGGATGATTTCTCAGCTAAACCGGGGGTACCGAATGCATACGGGCTTGTTGGAGGAAAATTGAACGCTATTGCCTCTGAAAAAAGGATGCTTAGCTCAATGAGTCCTACGATTGTTATGAAAGATGGGTTGCCCTTTCTTATTACCGGAAGTCCCGGTGGAAGTAGAATTATTACCACAGTACTTCAGATAATCGTCAATGTAATTGATTTTAAAATGAATGTCTCTGAGGCTACCAATGCTGTTAGAGTTCACCATCAATGGCTTCCTGATGTGCTAAATGTAGAAAGAGGTTTGAATGAGGATACTATACATATTTTAAGAAATATGGGGTACAAAATTAAAATCGGCAATACTATTGGTGTTGCAGAAAGTATAATGAAAACAGGGGATTATATGTATGGGGCTTCTGACCCCAGAAGAACAGGCGGTTTAACGGCAGGATACTAGTTAGTTATCTCAAGCATCCTGTCTATTGATCTTTTTGCTTTAAGCGCTGTATCAATAGGGACTTTTACTTCATAAATCTCTTCTTCAAGAGACTTTAGAACCTTAGGAAGTGTAATCATCTTCATATACTTACAAATAGCATTCTCTCTTGCGGGATAAAAAACCTTATCCGGATTGTTCTTTCTTAGGGGGTATAGCATTCCGGTCTCAGTCGCAATTATAAATTCTTTAGATGGGGATTCTTTAACATGCTTAATCATTCCCCCGGTAGAGAGGAACTTTACATGCCCTTTTCCATTGCCGTTTCCGTTTTTAGTGGAAGCGCCATTTTCAGCTTCATACATTAAATTGGTAGTGCATCCGCACTCGGGATGTATAATCATCTCAGCGCCGGGATGAGAATCCTGCATCTTGACTAATTCCTGCTTTCTTATCCCTGCATGCACATGACACTCTCCAGGCCAAATATCGATTTTTCTTCCTGTTACTTTAGCAGCATAAGCTCCTAAAAACATATCCGGCAGAAAAAGGATTTCTTTTCCTTCAGGAATTGAGTTAACAATCTGAACTGCATTTGCAGACGTACAGCAATAATCACTGAGCGCTTTTACTTCAGCAGTTGTATTTACATAAGAAACAACAACTGCATTGGGATTTTCATCCTTCCAATCCTGAAGCTGTTCTGCATTAATTGTGTCAGCAAGTGAACATCCCGCTTTTTCATCGGGAATCAGCACTTTTTTATCAGGAGATATTATTGAAGCCGTCTCTGCCATAAAATGTACTCCGCAGAAAACAATCATATCCGCTTCAGTCTTGGCGGCTTCTTGAGAAAGCGCCAGCGAATCCCCTGTAAAGTCAGCTATGTCCTGGACTTCGGGAAGCTGGTAATTGTGGGCTAAAATCACTGCATTTTTTTGATTTTTTAGCCTTTGTATTTCTTCCGCAACCCATTTTATATTTTTCATGATATTTAAATTTATCCGTCAAAGTTAATAAGATAATTATACCATGTAGAGAGATATGTCTAAAGCTGGAGAGGAATGGGTTATAGCCCCAACTGATATGTAATCAACGCCGGTCTCTGCAATATCTGTGATAGTAGCTAGAGTTATACCCCCGGAGGCTTCGGTAAGAGCCTTTCCGTTTATCATCTTAACTGCCTCTTTCATCATAGGAATGTCCATGTTGTCTAACATGACGATATCAACCTCGGACTGGATAGCTTCCCTTACCTCGTCGAGATTTGATGTCTCGACTTCGATTTTGTATTTGTTTTGGTATTTAGAACGTATTTGATCGACTGCATTTGTAATACTGCCTGCAAAATTGATATGGTTATCTTTGATCAAAACTGCATCAAACAATCCGAAACGGTGATTCTGACCCCCTCCGGCTAAAACCGCATATTTATCCAATATCCTGAGTCCGGGCGCGGTTTTCCTAGTGTCCAGTATTTTAGTTTGAGACCCTTTTACCGCATCTGCATATTGTGATGTAGCCGTAGCGATCCCTGACATTCTTTGTAGAATATTGAGAGCCAAACGCTCTCCTGTAAGTACCGCGCGGACCAAAGCTTTTATTTTGAAAACTTCCTGACCGGGCTTAGCAAAATCACCGTCATTTAAAGTTTGGGAAAAAGAAACCTCTTGGTCTAATTTTTTAAAAACTCTTTTTGCTATAGGAATACCGGCTATTATGCCCTCTTCTTTAGCAATTACTTGGGCTTCACATGCTACATCTGAAGAAAAAATGGTATCTGTTGTAATGTCGCCCGATCCTATGTCTTCCTCTAGGGCGTTGTCTATTATAGAGTCAATTTTGTCCCAATCCACTTCAATATTATTCATAAGAATATCAACTTAAACCACTACAAGTGAAGGTTTTTCTCCTTTTTTGATAACTATATGGTTTTTCCACTCCTTATCTTCCTGAGGGTAATCTTCTCTTATATGTACTCCCCTTGATTCCTCTCTAATTAGTGAAGATCTAGCAATTAGGAGTGATACATCAATTGCCATATTAAGTTTAAGTCTATAGTATCCTGAAAATTCCTCTAGAGATTGTGAAATCTCCTCTATTTTGTTTATGGTGCTTAAAATCCTTTCTTTGGTTCTCACAATTCCTACGCCACGGTTTAAGACCTGTGAAACCGCCTTTTTATATTCTAACAGCGCGTTTGATTGAGACTCTGAATATTCAAAATTAGGTTCAATTGTGAGAAAATCCGCCGTGTCAGAAGATTTATTGGTATCATCATTTAGAATTTGCAGAGCTCCGTCTACCGCTCTTTTTGCAAACACCACACACTCAAGAAGTGAATTGCTGGCTAAACGGTTAGCTCCATGTACCCCGGTGCAGGCTACCTCCCCGCACGCAAATAATCCTTTAATATTTGTTTCACCGTAAAGCCCTGTCCTAACGCCACCAATCGTATAGTGAGCGGCGGGTGCAACAGGGATCAGATCTTTTGTGGCATCTACTCCATTTTTAAGGCAGAAATTGTAAATATTTGAAAATCTTTTCTTGATATAGTCTGATTCTATATGTCTTAAGTCTAAATAAACATTGTTTTCACCGGATTTGTTCATTTCAAGAAATATAGCGCGGGAAACAACATCTCTAGGAGCAAGCTCTGAATACTCACTATATTCGGTCATAAACCTTTTCCCTTTATTATTTAAGAGATATGCCCCCTCTCCCCTTAGAGCTTCACTTATGAGAAAACTTTCTCCTTTTTCGCTATAAAAAGCTGTCGGATGAAATTGCACAAACTCCATATCGGTAATCTCTGCTCCGGCTTGATAAGACAGAGCTATCCCCTCTCCGACTGATCCCTTGGGATTGGTTGTTCTTTTATAAAGCGCTGAAGCCCCGCCCGTAGCAAGTATCGTAGATTTAGACAATATCAACGAACTACTAAAATTTTGGTCGAGCGCTATAGCCCCGTAACAGTTGTTATTATCAGACAGAAACTTGATTACTCCGGTGTTTTCAAATTTTGTTATCGAGGGATTTTCTTCAACAGCAGCGATAAGAAATCTAACCATTTCTCTACCTGTTGAAGTACCGCCTGCGTGAAGAACACGACGTTTTGTATGACCTCCCTCAAGACTGAGCTCAAAACCGCTTTCTCCGGTGTCGAACTCCATCCCTAGAGCAATTAAATCTATGACCCGATCCCTGCCCTCTTCAACAAGAATTTCAACTGCTTCTCTATTGCAAAGTCCCCGTCCAGCCCTGAGCGTATCTTCGATATGAAACCAGGTTGAGTCTTCAGGATCTATAGCAGCAGCAATGCCTCCCTGAGCCCAGAACGAATTGCTTTCTTCAATAGTGGATTTAGTAAGCAGTGTTACTTTACCAAATCTTGATGCATATAGCGCTGCGTAAAGACCTGCTAACCCGCTTCCGATTATTAAAAAGTCTGTATGGATTTCAACTAGGTTCTTTTTACTCATATTGATATTAGCAAATCCATTTTATTAAATTATGAGAATTGTTGTATGGATTCGAAGCTGTAGTATAGATTATCCGTTAGCTATTGCATTAAAGATAGCAGCTTTTATATCCTCAATGCTTTCCCTATCTGTGATTTTCTTCCCCTTATTATCCACTACATAGAAAGCATCAACAACCTGATCTACCTTTGTAGAGATTTTTGCATATTCAATAGATAGATTAAGCTCTCTAATAGTTTTGGTAATGTCGTAAAGCAACCCACCCCTATCATAAGTGTAGACATCGATAACAGTAGCTTTATCAGAAGCTTCATTGTCTACTTCAATATGAGTTGGGTATTGAGGAATTTTTTTGCCGTATCGGGATCTATCTTTTTTTCTTGCTGCAACCAGCTTTTCTAAATCGAGTTCGCCGGACAATACTCCATTTAAATTTCTATCGAGTTTCTTATATAACTCCTCTTCCCCGCCGCTGGACTTACCAAGCCTGTTCACATAAAAAACATCCAAGATCCTTCCGTCACTCCTGGTTGCGATTCTCGCTCCTAGAATATTAAACCCGCTCGCTCTAATAACTCCACAAAGCCTGGAAAATATTCCATGTTCATCCTTTCCCCAAATGGTAAGCTCATCAAATTCCTGATTAGGGAAAAAGGAGAGGTCAAACCCTATTACCTCTTTTGATTTATCTATAAATTCAACATGACTTGCTATTTTCCTAGGAGAGAAACCCAAAAAATATGAATCAGGCATTTTAGACAATATATTCTTAACATTTCTTTTAGTTACCTTTTTACCTAACATACCGCTTACATCTTCTGTTACTCTTTTTAATCTGTCTTTAGGTTCCTCTTTTTTGAACTCTCCCTGCTCTAATACCTTCACCGTTCTAATATAGAGTTCTTTTAACAACATCCCCTTCCAGTTAGTCCAAACATCAGGTCCGACTGATCTGACATCTGCAAAAGTTAATAGATAGAGCAAAGATAGTGTCTCTAAGGTTTTGACCGATCTTGCAAATCTGGCAATTAAGCTAAAATCGTGAATATCCCGACGTTGTGAGAAGTGGGTCATGATCAGATGATGCTTTACTAAAAATTCGAGTTGTTCGCCGTCTACTCTCGTCAAACCCATTCGCTTAGCGATTTTTGGTATCATTGCGGCGCCCTTCTGAGCGTGGTTTCTTCCCTCTCCCTTTCCCATGTCATGAAAAAGGCAAGCTAAAAATAAAACATGCCTTTTCATTACCGACTCCGCAGTTTTTGTTAGCAACGGAAATTCTTCATCATATTTGTAATTGATAAGATTTTCAATCTCTCTAACCATGAATATTGAGTGGACATCCACAGTGTAAACATGATAAGCATCGTGCTGACCCATGCAAACGATCTTGCCAAACTCTGGAATAAAATATCCCAGAAGCCTGAGCCTATTCATCTCAAATAACGTATCGGCAACATTTTTACCTTTTCTTAAGAGTCTTAAGAAAGAAGCATTGAATTCCTCATTGGTCCTTACACTCTCATCAATAGTAGTTCGGCTGACACTATCTCTAATTAATTCAACAAGGTAATTATTCATCCTTACTTCGTGCTTGTCCGCATACTCAAAAGCTCTCATCAAATTAGCAGGGTCGTCATTAAACATCTCTGAACTTGAAACAGACAACATGCCGCTTTGGATTAAGAAACCATACTCAAGAGAAACTGTTTTAGGGGCGCGAATCTTTGCTCTAGGTACCGTCACACATTTTTCAATTAGTCTATTTGACTGCTCCCTTATATCATTTGCTCTTAGATAGTAGATCCTCATAAATCTTTCTACCGCTGGAAGGTCGGCATCTTTAAATCCTAAAAATTTTGCAATCTTTTCTTGAAATTCAAATCCAAGCCGATCCTCTCTTCTTTCAGCCAAGTAGTGAAGCTCTGATCTGATAAGGAGAAGAAAGTTGAGCCCTTTTTCAAAAGTTCTTAACTCTTTTTCTAATAGTATTCCCTTGGGAAGGAGTTCGTTGAAAGTCTTTACTTTAAATTTGGCTTGCGCGATCCAAAGCGCGTAATGAATATCCCTAAGTCCACCCTCCCCCTCTTTTACATTGGGTTCAATCAGATAAATGGACCTACCGAATCTATCTATTCGTTCTTCATTTTCTTTTATCTTTTTTTGAATAAATTTTGAGGAAATGCTTGGCATAAGATCGTTAAAAAGTTTCTTCTCAAAATCTTTATAGAGATCTTTATCACCAAAAATTAAGCGGCTATCCAAAAGAGATGTTAGGATTGTCGTGTCTTCATCTTCGTCCAGGCAAAGCTCTAAGCACTCGTCTATAGTTCTAACAGAATGACCAACTTCAAAATTCAGATCCCACAGCAAATAAAGAAGCCTTTCGGTTATATCTTTTGCAAAAGACTTATTACGTGGTTTGTAAAGAAACATTAGATCAATATCCGAGTATGGACAGAGCTCGTTTCTCCCATATCCGCCAAGTGCAACAATAGCTAAATTTTTTAAGTCTTTAAATCCTTGCTGAACAATAGCTTGTCTTATTAGCTTGTCAGCTATTTCTGTTCTTTTTCTAGCGAGTATGCTCCCTGATAAAGCTCTATCGCGTTTGGCTTTTTTAGTATGGAGCTCCCTTAACTCATTTTCTTTGCGTATAAGTCTGAGCTTTATATTTTTACTTAGCTCGCTTGTTTCTAAAGCCAAATTATCTGTTTTCTTCATTTTCTTTGCCGAATAAAATTATAATTTTACGCTAATTGATAGTCCATCCCTAATTGGCACAATCGTTGTATAAAACCCCTTATGCGACATTAAAAGTTTTGTAAACTTCCTTACACCCTCAGTAGCTGGTGATTTGTCATCTGATATCACTCTTCCATGCCAGAGAACGTTATCAGTAATAAATAAACCCCCAGTTCTTAGTTTAGCATAAGCCTTATCTATTACTTTAGGATAGTCCTCTTTCTCTATATCATTAAAAATAATATCAAACTCTCCTGACATCTGGTCTAAAATCAAAGACCCATCCCCAAGATTAATATGAATTCGTTCCTGAAACCCTAGGAGGTTAATAAAATCCTTAGCAAGAACTATATTGTCTTTTGATAAATCAGTAAAATATACTTGGCCGTCTTTACCAGCAGCTTTAGCAAACCAATACGCTGAGTAACCAAAAGCTGAACCTAGCTCAAATATCCTTTTAGCATTAATAGTAATCACTAACTGATAGAGTAAACGTCCAACTTGACGACCTACAATAGGGATGTTTTTCTCCCTTGCCATCTCTTCCATTTCTGAAAGTATGTCTTCTTCAATGTTAATAATGCTGTCTAAATAAGCATCGATTTGGGGATTCACTATATCAATATCTATTTTATATGCACTCTCTTTTATTTCTTAAAATCCACAAATGTTTCTTTAAAGGAGCCACGTTGATTCTGGACTCTAGCCATCACAAAAAGCAAATCAGAAAGGCGATTTAAGTATATAAGGACATTTTCTCCAATTTCCTCTTGTTCCATTAGTTTAACAACTTTTCTCTCTGCTCTTCTGGATACCGTTCTTGCGAAATGGAGATATGATCCGCCAGTATTCCCACTTGGCAAAATGAATTCTTTGAGAGGCTCAAGCTCTTTAAGAAATTTGTCAATTGCACCCTCTAGGTTCTCGATACTCTCAGCGCTTACTCTAGGTACTTCTATTTCCGGGGGGCTCGCTAAATCAGCGCCCATAATAAAAAGATCATTTTGTATCTTGATTATTAAGGCATTAATCTCGCCGTCCACTCCTTGAGAGCGAATTATCCCAAGCGCAGCATTTAATTCATCCACATCCCCATATGAATCTACTCTTAGCGATGCTTTACTGACTCTTTCTCCACCGACTAAAGACGTAAGACCTTTATCACCGGTCTTTGTATAGACCTTAGTTATTCTCTTTTTTGCCATTATGAGATTCTAACCGAATGGGTAATGCGGTTCAAACTTAGGAGGGATATTTTCAAATTGATTAGAGCTTTAAAACAAAGGGGGAAATTCTAGTCTCTATTAATTTAATAATCAGAAACTAGAATTTCCCCATATCTATATTTTCAGTTTGTTAAAACTTATCCGGTTTTCTGCAGCTCAAGAGCTGTATCAACCAAATCTACGATATGATTTTTTGGTAACGCTCCTACAACTCTGTCTACAACAAACCCATCTTTAAAGACTATTAGAGTAGGTATGCTCCTTATCTCATAAGCCGATGGAGCTCCCGGGTTTTCATCTACATTTAGCTTCCCGACTTTTAGTTTGTCCCCATATTCTTCAGCGATCTCTTCTATTACCGGTGCTAGAGCCCTACATGGGCCGCACCACTCTGCCCAAAAGTCCACTAGAACTGGAGTTTCTGAATTAAGAACTTCATTTTCAAAATTTTCGTCATTCAAAGTTATCGTTCTGCTCATTTTACACCCCCTTGAAGCGATAAGCTATTTACTAACTTAGATAACGATCTAACCAAAAAGGATTCAGGAGTATTATAAAACTATGATCCTTAGTTATGGGCAATTATTCTTTATAGACGAGACGATATTAAGCTATTCTACAATCCGTATGCTATACTAAATGTAAATTGAACAAATCGGGGCTTAATTAATGGAACTGCCGGAGCTAGATCTTAAAGACGTTGCTAATCTTAAAAATTTTTCGGGAATTGTGCCACTCTTTCCACTATCTTCAGTAGTATTTTTTCCAAATACGCTTCTCCCTCTACATATATTTGAGCCAAGGTATAAAGAAATGGTAAATTCAGCTATAAACGATGAGAAAATTATAGGAATGGCGCTGTTTAAACCCGGTTGGGAAAGCGATTATTATGGGAATCCGGAAGTTTTCGACATTGTTGGCATGGGAAGAATCGTAAGCTCCGAAGTATTAGAAGACGGGAAAATTAATATAGTTCTCTATGGATTAAAAAGAGCGAGAATACTAGAAATAGTAAAGGATTTGCCCTACAGACAAGTACGAGTAAGTATCATGGAAAACGAAAATGATAAGAACAATGAGACTTTCAGAAGTACAATAGAAGAACTCATAAACAAATGGAATCTATATCTTGATGACAAGCAAAAATCTCATAGAATCAATGTAAATACAAAACTTCCTTTAGAATATCTAACCGATGTATTGGGTAGTTTAATTTTTCCTAACATTTTTGATAAACAGCAACTTCTTGAAGAACCAAATGTTCAAAAAAGAGCTGAAATTATTATTAACGATTTGCAAACGAGACTCCAGATGATATCCATCACTTCTCAGAAAAGAAGTGAGATAATGGACAAGAGAAACCTTAATTAAATCAGCTAGTTAGAAGAAAATCTAATACCAAACTGTCTACATCTTCCTGCCTTTCCCTCCAGAATCCGTGACCAACTCCACTAAAAACTTTTAATTCAGAATTAGGAATAAGATCGGCAAGAACTCTTGAGCATTTGGGAGATGCTATCAAATCAGTTTCACCTAGCATTACTAGAGTTTGTGAAGAGATTTTATTTAGTAAATCCAGTGTATTATGGCCCTCACAAGCAAAACTTTGCCCAATATACCCCTTAAGAGCGTCGGGATTTTCAGGTACCGACGACACAATCCCTTTTATAGTCGCTAAATTCTCCTCTATGTATTCTCTTGTGTAGCCAAGATATAGCGCCATTAGCCAAACTGTTTTTGTGCCCATCTTGGCAGCAATCTCTCTTCCCATTCTAAGTATCTCGTTACCTACTTCGTCACGAGATGCAGATGAACAACCCAGAACGAGTTTTTGCACTTTTTCAGGATAATTTATGGCCAACCACTGAGCAATCATTCCACCCATTGATTTGCCCACAACGTGAGCTGATTCTATTTCAAGCGCTGTCATCAATGAAGCAGTGTCGTGCGCCATATCCTCAGTAGAATATCTTTCTTGAGGTTTATCAGATTTCCCTGATCCTCTATTATCAAATACAACGACTTTAAAATGCTTAGAATAAATAGGGACTTGAGTCGTCCAGCTCTGAAGCTGGCTCCCAAGCCCGCCTATCATAATTACAGGATCACCCTCTCCGTAAATTTCATAATATAGGTTCACACCATTAACTTGCGCATGAGGCATTAAACAATTCTCCTAGCTTAGAACCTTTTCGATTCCAAATATTCTTGAAGTATAAAAACTGCAGCGATCTTGTCTATAACTTTCTTTCTTTTCTTTCTGCTCATATTGGCTTCTATAAGCTTTTCCTCTGCATGAACTGTAGAGAAGCTCTCATCCCAAAAGACAACAGGCAATGAAAAAGCCTCTCTTATTTTTTCTGCAAAATTTAAAATCTGTTGTCCTCTTTCGTTAACGCTCCCGTCCATCTGATAGGGCACACCTACCAAAATCTCGCCAGGCTTATATTCCTTAACTAAAATATCTAGCTCATTAAGATCATCTTTAAAACTCTTTCTTTTAATTGTAGTAATTCCATTGGCTGTTATTCCTAGCTCATCGCTGACAGCAATGCCAATAGTTTTCGTTCCAACGTCTAAAGCTAAAGTTCTCAATAAATTCTCCGCTATTTAAAATAAAGGCTCCTAATCATATCTAAAGCAATTATAAATAAGAATATTGCAAAAACTTTTCTCAATCTCTCCTGGCTGAGGTGATTAGCAAGTCTAACTCCTTGAGGAGCCATTATTATTATTGGAGCAATCATAACCAATACAGCAGTCAAATCTATATATCCAAGAGAAAACTCAGGCCTGCCATGAATACCAAGTCCATTAACTATTGAACCGGCTGCTCCAAATATGCTAATAAAAAAACCTCCTGCAGTTGCTACCGCAATTGAGCGGTGAATCGGGTATCCAAATGCTGTTAGCACTGGAGTTGTGAAACTGCCTCCGGTAAGCCCGGTCATCTTAGATAAAGCCCCAATAACAAAAGCGGATACTGACTTTAAAACCAAACCCGGAAATTCTTTGGTAATTTTGAAGTCACTCGTAGTAAAGAACATCTGTATTGAAACAAATAATATTACAAAAGCAAAAACTTGCTCCAAAAACCTGCTTGAGACAAATCGCATCACGAATATACCTACAATCACACCGACCACTAAAGCAGGTATCCAGGATTTTAAAAACCTCATATCTAATTTCCCGGCCTTATATTGAGCCCTTGAGGCCATGATTGAAGAGGGGATAGCCAATGCCAGAGAAGTTCCTGCTGCCACATGCATTAGAACATCAGGTTGAATGCCTAATATAGGGAAAAGAAATAAGAATATTGGTATTCTAACTATACCTCCACCTACTCCAAATAGTCCGGCTACAAATCCTGAAATAAGTCCCGCAGCCAAGAGGCTGAGGATATATAGAATCCAATAATCCATAAGGAATTATATTAGATCAAGTCCGGCCACATACCAAATTTCTAAAAATATCACTTACAATTTCTGTAATACTGGATTGATCCGAGTGCTCAATTTTGGCAGATGGTTCGGAGTATAGTGCAATGTCCTGAGATGTATACGTTTTAATCCTGTTTTTCCAGCCGGGGATCCACCTCTTCTCACCCCTCTCGGGAGGAGAATTGTTAACACGTCTGAGCAAAACTCTTTCCGCTCCATCCGCGAACTCTTGAAGCGCGGGCATACCTGGCTCAGTTCCATTCATTCCTTCTAAAATTTGGAGAAGTCCCCATCCCTGTCCGTTGTAACGCTCTGACTCCAAAGTCCCCTCCCCTTTGAAGTTCACATAATCTATCAAAACATACATACCCATGGTGGAGTTAGCCACACGGTAAAATTGTGTCTTGATATGCTCGCGTGATTCCGGAGGAGCCGCTTCTAAGATTTTTGGAAGGCTCTTCTCCAGACGCCCTGCCATAAAGAGCGACTGTTGAGGAATTGTCTCGAGAAGAAACTCTCTTAAAGAAACCATTTTAGGAGATTGAAATTCATTGTAAAACTGTTCTCGTGAATCCCAGGGTAAATCAAAGTTGGGCATTTCCTCCATCCATAAAGGGGGTTCACCGCCATTTGTTACAATAAACTCATATACCACAGGGAAAATTTCATAAAACCTGTACTCTTTGCCTTCTGGATACCAAATGAAATGGCCAATTCCAAGAGAAGCAAACTCCTCACCCTCATTCCAAGTAGTAAGGTTTTCTATTTTGCCGGCACCTTCGTTAATGAAAATTAATTGGCCTATTTTTTCAAGCTCAGCGTCAGATACCGAAATACACTTAGTATTACAGGACGACACAAGAAGTACTAAAATCAGTACTAGAGATAATTTTAAAAGGGTTCTATGCATTGGGATCTAGTCTATACAATATTGTATATCTAATCTGAATAAAGAGCGCAACTTTTAATTAGTATATATGAATAATTTAAAAGGATAGACTAAGTTGAGGAACTACTTGTAAGAATGGCTTTTTAAGAGGCCCGGATCCGTGATCCGTTCAAACACTTCGCCGCACTTATCGCATTCAATTCTGATCTCAGTCGGGGGGTGACTAATGCCTGTTCCAACAAGAACCCAACCCCAGAAAGAATAACTCGGTTTTGGAACTATCCAGGCATGGTCTCTTGTATATCCACAACTGCATGTTTTCTGATTGTTGTTGTATGTGCCCATAGTAAATTTGAAGCTGATATTGTACCAGTACGGCTATCCTAATCAAATCTATACTCAATCGTCTGAGAAAGGAACCTTACGGCGCATCTTTTTTATTTCGCCTTTACGTTTTTTTGATTCAATTCGCTTACGTTTCGATGCAAATGTTGGTTTTGTCTTACGTCTTGGTTTCGGTTCTATCGCAGCTTTCCGGATTAGTTCAATTAGTCGAGAAACGGCGTCACTGCGGTTTTTCTCCTGAGATCTAAAAGCTGAGGCTTCAATAATGATTTTATTATCTTTAGTTACCTTAGTTCCTGCAAGCTTAATTAAACGCTCACGAACCTTGGTCCCGAGATTTGGAGAGGCTTCTATATCAAACTTAAGCTGAACAGCGGTAGAAACTTTATTTACATTCTGACCGCCAGGACCAGATGATCTGATAAACTCAAGTTCTATTTGATCTTCAGAGATGAATATTTGGGGAGTAACCTGAATCATTATATTCAATCATAGGTTGAATATTGTATTTTTCAAGTTCTTACTAAGAAGTAAACCCTTTCGCGGTTGTAAAATTTCCCAGGCTGAGCGGTATATTTTACTACTCAGCCTGGGTTTATAAAACGGTCTAATGTTGAAATTTCAATATTATAAGTCGTATCCCGCTTCGCCATGGTCTGACAAGTCGAGACCTTGTACTTCTTCTTCCTCAGTAACCCTAAGTCCGACAAACACATCCAGGAATTTGAGGATAAGAAAAGAAATTATCCCGGTATAAACGATAGCAAAAAATGCCGCCAAGGCTTGAACCTTTAACTGACTAGGAATGTCCAGATCTACTATGGTACCGCCTAACGAAACTGAAGCAAAAAATGAAACAAGTATAATACCGACAAATCCACCCACACCGTGAACCCCTACCACATCAAGGGCGTCGTCATATTTAAACTGATATTTTAGCCAAGTAGCCGCAACATAAGCTAATACTGATGCTGTAAAACCTATGGCAATAGCACCCAAAGGACCTACCGTACCTGAAGCTGGTGTGATTGCCGCAAGACCAGCAATTGCGCCAGTTGCAAAACCAAGGGCGCTCGGTTTTCCGACTTTTATCCACTCAATAGCTATCCAGGTAAGCGCTGCTACACAGGGAGAAATTTGAGTCACTACTAAAGCCATAGCGGCTTGACCGTTAGCGGCAAGAGCGCTTCCACCGTTAAACCCGAACCACCCTACCCAGAGCATTGCGGTTCCTATAAGCGTCATTGTCATATTGTGAGGTGGCGTAGGCAACGGATAACCCCTTCTTCTACCCACAAGTACGGCGGCTACAAGCGCGGCTACACCAGCTGTAATATGAACTACTATACCGCCTGCAAAATCTAGGACCCCCATATCCCCAAAGAATGAGCCTTCACCGCCCCAAACCATGTGTGCAATTGGGAAATATACCAGAATTACCCAGAGCACGGTAAAGATAAGCATTGCCGAGAACTTCATTCTTTCAGCAAACGCTCCTATGATAAGACCCGGTGTAATGACAGCAAAAGTAAGCTGGAAAGCAAAGAATGCCAGCTCGGGAATACTTCCTGATAGAGTATCAGGAGTGACGCCGTTTAAGAAGGACTTAGCAAATCCGCCGATAAAAGCATGAATATTCACTTCGCCCGCGACCATGCCTGTTGTATCAAACGCGATACTGTAGCCAAAAAATGTCCATATTAAGGTGACAACCGCGGTAATCGCGAAACACTGTAACAAGACAGAAAGCACGTTCTTTCTTGCGACAAGCCCTCCGTAAAACAATGCCAGGCCCGGAATCATCATAAACAACACCAGAGCAGTGGAGATCATAATCCAGGTAGTATCTCCTGTATCTAATCCTTCCTGCGCTAGTGCTATATCTGGGAAAAATAGTAAAATCGGTAAAAAGGGTAGAAAAATCCCTTTTAAGGCTAATTTAGACATATCTCCATACCTCCGTCTCGTTGTGTGTCTATATGATAATGCAATAGTGATGCCAAATTAATCAAATAATTGACGCTCAATAGATAATTTACAAAAAAAATATGGATAAAATCAATGATTGTGGGGAGTTTGAAAAGCTATGTGATTAAAATTTGTGCAATTATAAAATAGGTATAATGTTTTTATTAGTGAATAGAACAACTTAAGAAGCTCAAGAATTAAGCACGCAGGGCTTGATTTTTACGCACTTATGTAAATCAGTGAAAATTTTATTTAGTCAGATTTATCAACACTCTACCCTTTTGTTTACCTTGCAGAATGAGTTCGATATTACTATCAAGTTCTTGAATTGTAATTTCGGTCGTCAATTGCTCGAGCTGATCAAGTTTCCAGTCAGTTGAAATTCGGTCCCATATTTGTTGTCTTAGGTCCATAGGAGTGTCCTGAGAATCAATTCCTACTAATGAGACCCCCCTTAATATGAATGGGTAGACGTTAATTGGAAGCTCGGCTGAAGCTACATTTCCACAACAAGTAACAACTCCCCTGGGATTGGTTGATTTAATCGCTGTTGCAAGTATTTCACCACCTACTGTATCAACAGCACCAGCCCATCTACTCTTTAATAGAGGCCTTCCTGATTCGTCTTTTGAATCCTCTCTACTAATTACTTCTTGCGCACCTAAATTGAGCAAAAACTGTGCTTCGTCGGTCTTACCTGTAGATGCAACAACCTGATGACCGGACTTAGCCAGTATTGCTACAGCCACACTGCCTACACCGCCTGTGGCGCCTGTAACAAGAATTTCTCCCATTCCAGGCATAACTCCAAACTGCTCGAGCTTTAACACTGAATAAGCAGCCGTATAACCAGCTGTACCGTAAATCATACTTTCTCTTAACGACAAACCTTTAGGAAGAGTTACTACCCACTCGGCAGGAACTCTTATGTATTCTCCAAAACCACCCCAGGTATTACAACCCAGGTCATATCCATGCACAATAACTTGTTGCCCAATGCTAAATCTTTCATCTCTGCTTTCTTCTATGATTCCAGCGGCATCAACCCCCGGGGTATGTGGAAAGTTTCTTGTTACCCCTCTATTGCCGGTAGCCGATAGGGCATCTTTATAATTGAGTGAGGAATAATGGACTTTAACGAGCACATCACCTTCCGGCAGATCGTTTATTGATTTGTCTTTAATATTTCTTTCAAAAACATTTTTTTCAGTTTCATCGACTACATATGCTTTATAAGTTTTATCGCTCATACAAATTTCTCCTGAGAAAGTTAGTAATAATGTGTTCTGTGTATATGTCTTTTATTATGACCAAATACTATTAAAATTAAAACAATCTTATATGATTCAGGAGAAGAAGTAATTAAATGACAGGATATAAAGCAGTTTAGTAGGGGATACACATCAGGCAATACGTTTTATATCAAGACATAGGCTTATTATCTTAAAGATTTATTGAACCTTCTGAGTATCAACATAGATCTTGCCACCAGCATCGACAAATTCTTTTGACTTCTCATCCATACCTTGATCGAGAGCGTCTTTATCCGTAAGTCCGTGTTCCTCTGCATAGTCCCTGACGTCCTGAGTAATTTTCATCGAGCAGAATTTTGGTCCGCACATTGAGCAGAAATGAGCTACTTTTGCACCCTCAGCAGGAAGCGTTTCATCATGGAACTCTTTGGCAGTATCAGGGTCTAAAGATAAATTAAACTGATCGTTCCATCTGAATTCAAACCTTGCTTTGCTAAGAGCGTTGTCTCTTATCTGAGCCGCCGGGTGGCCTTTGGCAAGATCAGCAGCGTGAGCTGCAATTTTGTAGGTTATAACTCCTTCTTTTACATCTGTTTTATTTGGAAGACCAAGATGTTCTTTAGGAGTTACATAGCAGAGCATAGCCGTACCGTACCAGCCAATCATTGCGGCACCGATTCCTGAGGTGATGTGGTCATACCCTGGAGCAATGTCAGTAGTTAGAGGACCTAAAGTATAAAAAGGCGCCTCATGACAATACTCAAGCTGTTTGTCCATATTTTCTTTTATCATATGCATTGGAACATGCCCCGGCCCTTCTATCATGACCTGAACATCATGCTTCCAAGCAATCTCGGTTAATTCGCCTATTGTTTTTAGCTCAGCAAACTGAGCCTCATCATTGGCATCTGCAATTGAGCCCGGCCTAAGTCCATCACCCAGTGAAAACGCAACATCATATTCTTTCATTAGTTCACACATCTCTTCAAAATGAGTATAGAGGAAACTCTCTTTATGATGAGCCAGGCACCACTTAGCCATAATAGACCCGCCCCTAGAAACAATACCGGTAAGTCTGTTTACCGTAAGCGGCACATATCTTAAAAGCACTCCAGCATGAATAGTAAAGTAATCAACCCCTTGCTCAGCTTGTTCAATTAGCGTGTCTCTAAAGATTTCCCATGTGAGGTCTTCCGGACCCCCGTCTACCTTCTCAAGCGCTTGATAAATTGGAACAGTGCCAATAGGAACAGGGGAATTTCTTATAATCCATTCCCTAGTCTCATGAATATTTTTCCCTGTTGATAAATCCATTATGGTGTCTGCGCCCCATCTGCAGGACCATACTGCTTTCTCAACTTCTTCCTCAATACTCGAGGTAACTGCTGAGTTTCCTATGTTTGCGTTAATCTTAACGAGAAAATTACGACCTATTATCATAGGCTCACTTTCGGGGTGATTAATATTATTAGGAATTATTGCCCTACCCTCTGCAACTTCTTTCATTACAAACTCAGGACTAATGGCCGAATCAGGAATATTGGCACCAAAATCCTCACCCTTATGATATCTGGCTAATTCGCCTAACTCTGCCTTTAACTCTTCAATTCTCTGGTTTTCCCTTATTGCAATAAACTCCATTTCAGGAGTGACTATGCCTTTTCTAGCATAGTGCATCTGGGATACATTGGAACCGGGGTTTGCCCGAAGGGGTTTCCTGATATGTTTAAACCTAATACCTTTGATTTTAGAATCAGACTCACTTCTTCTTGCAAATTCGGACGAAAAGTTTTCAAGCTCTAGAACATCTCCACGGTCTTTGATCCATTTCATCCTTAGAGGCTCAAGTCCACGGTCAACATCAATATCTATGTTCTGGTCTGTGTATGGTCCGCTTGTGTCGTAAACGGTGATTGAAACATTCTTTGGAGACTCTCCATTTACAGCGAATGAAGAATTTGAATCTTCAAGTTCAATTTCCCTCATGGGAACTTCAATATCGTGAATATTGCCTTTTACATATATTTTTTTAGATTTTGGGAAAGGGTCCCTGCTTATCACACTTTTGTTCTGAATCCTTTCAATTTTGGCTCTTGTTCCCATTGGATATACTCCCTTAGATATTAACTTCTGAACCCATAAAGCAAACGAGTAATTTAGTAATCATATATAGTATAAAAGTATTGAGAGAAAATCGCAATTATATCATTGTGTTGTGAATGTGAAAGAGTCTAGTAAAATAGATAGAATGTCACTTACTTTACTGGCTATAGAGTCATCATGCGATGAAACATCTGCCGCAGTAGTCGAAGACGGCAGAAAGGTGCTGTCTAACATAGTCGCTTCGCAGATTGATATTCATAAAGAATACGGGGGGGTTGTGCCGGAAATAGCCTCCAGAAAGCACGTTGAACTAATAATGCCGGTTATAGATAAGGCCATAAAAGAATCAGGTATTCAAAAAGAAGATCTCGACGGGGTTGCGGTTACCCATGGCCCTGGTCTAATAGGCGCTTTGATGGTTGGGCTATCGACTGCGAAGGCTATTGCATTTGGACTTAATATTCCACTGATTGGAGTAAACCATCTTGAAGCTCATATGTCTGCGGTTCACCTTGAAAACCAGGTCTCGTTTCCTTTTGTAGGCTTGGTTGTTTCAGGAGGACATACAAGTCTGTATCTTGTTAAAAACTATACGGAATTTGAACTTCTTGGGAAAACGAGGGATGATGCCGCAGGAGAGGCCTTTGACAAAGCGGCTAAAATTATGGGCTTACCTTACCCTGGTGGGGTAGAAATAGATAAGTTTGCAAAAGAGGGCAATAGGGAAGCGATTCCTTTCCCGAGACCTTTTATGAGCTCATCGACTTTTGATTTTAGTTTTAGCGGTGTTAAGACCTCTGTGCTTTATTATCTTAGAAAGCACCCTAGTCCAAGCGATAAAGAACTAAAAGATATATGCGCTAGCTACCAGGAGGCAATTGTTGAAACTCTTGTGAAGAAGACATTGATAGCAGCCAAAGAAAATCATGTGAAAAGCGTTGTCATAGCAGGTGGGGTAGCGTGTAATTCAAGACTGAGGGAGCTATCTAAAGAAAGGCTTGAACAGGAAGGAATTTTCGTATATATCCCGTCTCCAAAGTTCTGCACAGACAATGCTGCAATGATAGGATCTCTTGGAGGATTTATGTTAAAGAATGGAGACACATCAGAATTAAATCTAACACCTTTCTCCACTTCCCGACCTAAATACGGTAGAGGAAGAGGCGGACAAGCTAAAACAGCCTAATTGTGAAATTTTTTAATCTTCATAATCTATTACCGCCCTATCAGTCCTGATCTCACCGACAAAATCTACTATCTTCACATGCTCCGGATGATTTTGATAAGCATGTAGTCCTTCCTCGTCATCGAACTCAGAATATAAAACCACGTCAAATGCCGCAGAGGAGGGATTAAAGTTAATTCCAACTTCAGCTGCTTTTAATGATTCAATCTTGTCTATCAAAGACTCAAGAGATTCTTTTAATTTAAGTGCATTTTCCTCTTTTGTCGCTCCAGCAGCTGAATCTTTTAGTCTCCACATTACTATATGCTTAATCATAAATATCTCCTATAATAGTTACGGTTTGGATTAATTTTCGTTTATTTGGATAATGTTTTGATTTTTTGCTACTAGCAAATAAACTTAATATTATCTTATACCTAAAATCTATACAATTCTTATAAAAGATTATACTTATAGAAACCAAAGACTATTAAGAAAATCATATTAGAAATTTAGGAGCATTTAGAAATTGGCGTTAATGGACAGCGAAGAAGCCAAAAAAGGCAATAAAACTTATGACCTAAGAATCATAAAGTGGCTATATAGCTATACCGGTCCGTATAGAACTTACATGTTTCTAGCGCTTGTCTTTATGCTCCTAACGGCGGGGCTTGAGTTAACTGTACCCTATATCGCCAAATTGGCTGTCGATAGATACATCTACCCATCCTGGAGAATTGCAGAATTAAACGGTAAGGATAAAAATAGAGAATTAGTCTTAGACATAAAAGATAAATATCCAAAACTAGTCGTGCCTATAGATGACAATTCGTATTTGATAGACATGTCTGAGATTGATAACGAAGATAGGCATAATCTAGAAAAACTAGACCTGGTCTCGCATGAAAGATATCTTGCTATAAATCAGCAAAATTTAAGCGTCCAAAATAATAAAGATTTAAGCAAAATTGTTGCCAACAACAGGGACATCTTTGATGAGGCGGGTTCATACGACTACATAAGTTATACGTCTCTAAGTGAATTAAAACGAAGTGAGATTATAGTTTTAAGAAGTGATGAAATAAAACACGTGATCAGATTTGCATCACTTTTGTTCCTCTGTCTCCTGGGAATTTTCATATTCAGCTCACTTTTCACTTACCTTCTAAATTACTCAGGACATAAAATTATGCACAGAATGAGAGTCCGGATCTTCTCCCATATAATGAAATTACCGCAGACTTTTTTTGATAGGAACCCTGTTGGAAGACTTACCACAAGGGTAACAAACGATGTAAATGCTATAAATGAAATGTACACATCGGTTATGGTGCAGTTCTTTAAGGACATCCTTGTAGTTATAGGTGTTTTTGTTGTGATGTTTTTTATGAATAGGGCGCTCACTGTTTTTGTATTTATATTGACCTTGCTGATGCTGATTTTTGCAAGTCTTTTCAGGATGAAACTAAAAACAGTTTATAGGGACGTCAGAACCTCGATTGCGAAATTAAACGCTTTTGTTCAAGAAAGTGTAAGAGGAATTATCCTGATCAAATTATATAATAAAGAAATAGAAAACTTCGAGAAGTTTAAGGGTGTAAACAGCGAAAACTATAAAGCCAATATGGATCAGCTCTGGGTCTATGCCACGTTTAGACCATTTATTGAATTCACTAGTGTATTCACGGTTGCTTTTATTCTCTGGTACGGAGGGTTAAAGGTGTTGACTCTCGATTTAACACTGGGCGCTTTAATTGCTTACCTTTACTACGTGAGGTTGTTATTCAGGCCGATAATGGAGCTTGCTGAGAAGTACAATATCTTCCAGTCTGCGGCTGCAGCTACGGAGAACCTTTATGAGATTGCAAATACAGTTCCTGAAGAATACTCAGGTAGAAGTGAGGGAGAAATAAACGGGAAAATTGAATTTAAAAATGTTTGGTTCTCATATGACGACAAAGAATGGGTGCTAAAGGATGTTTCATTCAGATTAGATCCAGGAGAAACAGTAGCTCTAGTCGGGTTAACCGGATCGGGCAAGACTACTATAGTAAATTTGATTCTAAGATTTTATGAAGCTCAAAAAGGGGAGATTTTATTGGACGGAGTGAATATACGGAACTACAGCCCCAACTTTTTAAGAAATAATATATCTGCCGTATTCCAGGACTTGTTTTTATTTGGGAAAAATGTTTCAGATGACCACGAGACTGGTGCAAATCATCTACCGTCAATAAAGAATATTGCACAACTTTCCAATAGTAATAAACACTCTATCTCCTCGGGAGAAAAACAGCTAGTATCTATTAGTCAGGCATTTTCAAAAAATGCCAAATTTATGATCCTAGATGAAGCGACCTCAAATATTGACGCTAACATTGAAAAACGAATTCAGGAGACAATGAAAAATAACCGGCATGAAACTACGACTTTAATCATCGCACACAGATTATCAAATGTTAGGGAAGCAGATAGAATCATAGTCATCCATAAAGGCGAGATCACGGAATCCGGAACTCACGCTTCGCTTCTAGCGGAAAAAGGGATTTACTTTAACCTTTACAATCTACAAAACGAGATCCACCGTTTTTCCTCTTTACCAAGTTGATATGATCATAAATAAGATATGGACTTTTTACCTCTACAAGATCAAGTTGAAAAACTGACTGAACACTTAAAAAAACGTGAGAAATTCAGCGATTCTGAATTAAACGTCATAGCTTCTCCATACCGGATTTCGCCGCTCGGGGCACATATAGATCATCAAGGCGGGCCTGTCTTGGGCATGACTATAAATGCTAGAACACTCTTAGCCTTTACACCAAACTATGAAGGGAAAATTCGTTTGTATAGTATGAACTATCCAGGAATCGTAGAATTTAGCGTAGATTACATTAAAACCCCCAAAAAAGATGACTGGGGCAGATACGCTATGGGGGCAGCTAAAGTTATTCAAGAGCGCATGCCAATTAAAGTGGGATTTACAGGAGCGATAACAGGGTCATTGCCTGCAAGCGGATTAAGCTCTTCAGCTTCAGTTGGGCTGGCCTATCTTAAAGCGCTTTCACTTTTAAATAACTTCGATGTCACATCTGAACAATATGTTTCTCTCGACTCTGATATTGAAAATAAATATCTGAAATTACAAAATGGTATTTTAGATCAGTCTTCTATCATATATGGAAAAAATAATTGCATGCTGCACATAGATACTTTATCAAAGGAGGTAACAGAACATCTCAAACCAAAATCCGGAAATGATTTTAAAATTCTAATATTGTATTCAGGACTTACTCGTGAATTAACTTCTTCGGGGTTTAATGAGAGGGTTGGGGAATGCAAAAGAACAGCAAGACTTCTTGGACTTATGGGAGGATTAAAATCTCCAAGTGTTTTATCTGATATACCATTGGAAGTTTACGAGGCGCAGAAAAAAAGACTGCCCCAGGATGTAAAGAATTGGGCGATCCATTATTTCTCAGAAGTCGAGCGTGTAGAGGAAGGAATAAAGGCTTGGGATAGAGGAGATATTGAGAAATTTGGGGATTTAATGAATAGGTCTTCCATGAGCACTCTTAAATATTATGACAAAGGCAGCCTTGAGGCCAAAAGACTCTTCGAATTAACTAGTTCAAATGAGGGAGTATATGGGGCAGCTATCAACGGTGGAGGATATGGTGGTTGTGTGGTTGCGTTTGTTAGAAATGAATTCACTGAGAACTCTGCATCAGAAATAATTAACAAATACACAAATGAGTATCCCAACTTAAAAGAAAAAGCCACAGCGTATTTCGCCAGACCGGATAATGGACTCAGGCTACTGTAATTTCTTGTACTTACTGTATTAACTAAGATCTATTAGGTATCCTAAATAAAGATAAAAAATGTCTATTTTCGATCCCCTATACCGTCAAAATAATTCAGGCGGTCAGATAACTAGAACCTTATTTAGTATAAGTCAGGCTGTAAGGAATATATTCTGGGATAAGAGTAAGGTTGAACACCTTACACCGGTTCAAATCAAGACTCTTCTATTCATTAACTACACAAGAAAAGATGCTATTACGGTTGGGAATATTGCAAAAAACCTTTCATGCGCTCCTGCTACAGCGAGCGGAATTATAGACTCATTGGAAAAGAAAAAGCTCATAGTAAGAAGCCGTGAATCGGAGGACCGAAGAAAAGTCCACTTAGGCTTGACTCGAAGCGGCATAAAGGCTATGAACTTAGTTGAAGATATAGGGACTGAACTAGAAGAAATAGTTTCAGAATTTACTGAGAAAGAACAAAAAATGCTTGAAAATCTACTACTTAGAATAACAGAGAGACTTACCGACAAAGGACTTATTTTCAATAGCGATATCTGTACAGATTGTTCTTATTTTAGTAGAGATAAATTTTTGGGTGACCCCAAACCTCATTATTGTGAGCAACTCCACACACTTCTAAGCGAGGACGAAATTTGCAAAGAATGTCCTCACTACAAAAAACATTGATTTGATTTCTTAAAAAAATTTATTATAATTATTTAGGGTTCCTAAACATTAGTTACCCTAAATTAAATTGCTCTGAGGTTTAGATTATATGGCACTTAAACAAATTGCAAGAGATGAAATAATAACTGATGCTTTTGAGTACTCAGACATCATTACATCAGAAGATTCTGAGCAAAGTTATTCTGTGAATGAGATCGATTTTGATACTAATAATAATGGAAATAAACACACGGAATCTGAAACTGATGAAACGGATATAGATACAGGAACTATAAATAAGAACTTTAGACTTCTTTTTGCATACTATAAAGATTTAAACGGAGAGGGGCTCCTTAGCAGACGAGATGAAATAGTTCTCTCAGCGCAGATAAAGATTTGCAAAGAAAAGGCTAATGAAATACTCGAACAGCTGAACTCAAAACAAAGCAAGAACGAATACATGAAGAATGGGAATATGGCGCGTTCTGAAGCAAAGCTCAGACTATTTAAAAATAGAGCGCTGAAAATCAGGGAAAAATTCATAAATTCCAATTTGAGATTTGTAATTGATCTAGCCAATAGGTATCAGACCAGAGGGTTGCCGCTTTCTGACCTTATACAGGAAGGTAATGTTGGTCTCATAAAAGCTGTAGAAAAATTCGATCACACTAAGGGATTTAAGTTTTCAACTTACAGTGCTTGGTGGATACATCAGTCATTATCTAGAGCGATCATGGAACAAAGCAAGGTAATTTCTATTCCAGTCTATTTACAGGAACAAGCATCTGTAGTTTATAAAACAAAAGCTAAGCTTGAACACAATAAAGATAAAACAGTCGATGCGGAGGAAATAGCCCTGGAAGCAGGTCTCTCCAAAGATGTTGTAAAGACTATTCTAAGAGGAAGAGATTTAACAGTTCCTTTGGAGCTGTCAGGAGTAGATGAAGACACTAAGACTTACCTTGATATAATTCCTGACCCTAACATCAAGAAAGCTGATTATTATTTAGCTGAAAATTCTATGACGAAAAGAGTTAGGAGATCTCTTAGCCAATTGACCGATCGGGAAAGAGATGTGCTTAAAATGAGGTTCGGCATCAATTATGAAGACACTCACAAACTTGAACAAATTGCAGTTAAATATGGGCTTAGCAGAGAACGCATAAGACAAATTGAAACTATAGCCCTTAAAAAACTTGCGGATTCCGAAGAAGGTCATATATTAAAGGAATTCTTGACTTAAACGTAATATTGCTCTAATAATACTCTAGAAAATTTGAAGCTAATTAGGAGAAAAAGTTCTTGAGTGATAACATCGACCATATAATTTCAGCTAATCAAAAATATGCCGAGGAATTTGGCAGCAAATCAGATCTGGAAGCGCCGCCTATTAGACGACTGGCTGTATTAACATGTATGGACGCACGCCTGGAGCCTTTGAAATTTCTTGGATTAGAGTTAGGAGAAGCCCACATAATAAGAAATGGAGGAGGTCGAGCAAGTGAAGACGCCATACGCTCTCTTGTGATCTCTAACACTCATCTTGGAACAAATGAATTCCTTATTATTCACCATTCTGATTGTGGTATGGAAGGATTCACTCAGGAAGAAATGGGGAAGCTTTTAAAAGAAAAATTAAACACGATTGAGGGTGAATTCGTAAACTGGCTTTCGATAGCGGACAGAATAGAAAGTATTAAAAACGATGTAATGCATATAAGAAACCACCCGCTCGTTGCTCAGGATATAAAAATATCAGGACTCTTGTTTAATACTAAAACCGGAGAACTGACTCAAATAATAACAGTTTAAGTATTAGAGATTAAGAACTGGATGCGGAGGTAAACTGTATGGTTTCGGGAAATGGAAATCTAGTATGTTCTTCTTTTCCGTCAAGTTCTTCTATACTGTCAGCCCCAAACTCTTTAAGCCTATCTATTACTTCAAGAACAACCGTCTCAGGAGTAGATGCGCCTGAGCTTAGCCCAATTATCATATCACTAGTAAAGAAGTGGACATCAAGATTATCAGCTCCTTCGATTAGATAAGCTTTTTCCACACCATTAGCTTTTGCGACCTCAACAAGCCTGTTTGAGTTTGAACTCTCAGGTGAGCCCATAATAAAAACCATGTCTGCTTCTTTAGCAAGGGCTTTCACAGCATCCTGTCTGTTTTGAGTAGCATAGCAAATATCGAGCTTCGAAGGGCTTACGATGTTGGGGAATCTTTCTTTAAGGGCTGCAAGTATATCCCTCGTATCATCTACGCTTAAAGTAGTTTGTGTCACATAGGCTATTTTATTAGGGTCGGGCACAGTTAGCTGCTGTGCTTCTTCAACAGACTCAACAATTATAACTTTCTCAGGCGCATGTCCACTTGTCCCTATAACTTCTACATGATTTCTATGGCCAATTAAGATGATTGTATAACCGAGATCTGCATAGTGCTCCACTTCATTATGAACTTTCGTCACAAGAGGGCAAACTGCATCAACTACTTCAAGGTTGTTTTCGCTTGCCTCATTCCAGACCGCAGGGCTTACTCCATGAGCGCTGAATATCACCTTTGCTCCTTCGTCCTCTATCTCATCAAGATCTTCAACAAACTTGACCCCTTTTTCAATTAAAGATTCAACAACACGTTTATTGTGCACAATGGCATGGCGAACGTATATGGGGGGGCCGTAGGTATCGAGCGCTCTCTCGACAATTTCTATCGCTCTATCTACTCCGGCGCAGAATCCTCTGGGCTTAGCTACTATTACACGCATTTAAAGATCCTCTTTAATCGAAACGGAAAGTGAAAATTACGTAAACACATCATATTTTCAACTAAGCATACCAGAAATATCGCTCTTTATCTTCTCAATTTCGGAATCAAATTTTTCCAGGTGATCGACAACACTCCTGGCTCCCTTCTTGCCAACAAATAGAAAGTGGTTGCCTGCAACAACTTTACTTAACCGATCTGGAATATGGTTAATGTATGGAATCAGATCGTGTATTTCTTTTTCAGAAATCATAGAACCTGACTTTTGGCTATTAACGAAATAATCATGATATATCTTTCTGGTCATTAAAAATCCCCAAGTGTACTTATCAACTATAGGATGATAGGGCGCTAGAGCTGAGTTGCCTGAAATAATAGCTACGAGAGGATATTCGTTAAAGGAAAAGAATCTTTTATCTTCCAAACCTTTTATCCGATCTTCAGTAAATTCCTTATTTTCAAGAAATTCATCCGTTCCAGTAACCCCAACTGGAATATCTCCTAGAAAATAACTTTCATACTGCTTTCTGGACATTATTTCCGTAGAGTTTTTGATGCTTTGTTCTTGCAACTCGTTCCAGAATAAATCATAGAGGGAGCTTTCAGCGCTAATCATATTTTTGTCTGTCTTTTTGAGTCCCTTAGTGCGATCAAAGGGAATCTGGATCCCAGGTGTAGCTTCTATTACCATATCAAACAATACATCAATCTCTCTCTTCATACAGGCTACGTTAAAAGGCCTTACAACCTGACCTGAAGCGCTCCAGTTAATGGCAATTACATTTTTTTTAAGGCTATTTTCCGTGACTATTTGATCCACTATATTGGCCGCCATTTCTCCCCAATCAGTTAAGTTAAATTCGGGATAGATATCTAGATACACCGGATGATCTATCGGATAAGAAGTCGCTAAAAAAGAATAACCCTTTTTTACCAGCCAGTAGGCTAGAAAATGCTTTTCGTCACAGCCAGAAAAACCATAACTAATCCTTCCCAGATGACACCATCCCGGGAAAAATACCACAAGTGGTTTGTTGGAATCACCTTTAAAAAACCTTATAAGTGATGGAAAACCGTTGCCAAATCGCACTTCCTCATTCTCATAAAGAGCTTTCATTCTGCACCATTAATTGCAATTTAATACTTATATTTGTATTATAAGATTTCAACTGCCACCTATAGTTATTTTAATTAATGTTGCGGCAGTTGTTAAGTCCAATAAGATTTAGTGGAGGGTTGAGATGAGACTAAAAGATAAAGTTGCAATAATAACCGGCGGATCTTCTGGGATAGGGCGCGCTATAACGCTTGGGTTTGTTAAGGAAGGGGCAAAAGTTGTAATTGCGGCTCTTCACGACGATAAATGTATAGAAGTAGTTCAAGAAGTGAAAGATATGGGTGGAGAAGCGATATACGATACTCTGGATGTCGGGGATGTGGAAGCGCACCCAAAGTTGATTCATAAAGCTATTGATGCATTTGGAAAGGTAGACATTTTAGTAAACGACGCAGCCTATGCAAGAAGAGAGGACGTCCTGGAGGTTACACCTGATAGCTGGGATAAACAGCTGGATATTAGTCTCAAAGGGCTCTTCTTTCTATCTCAGCATTTTTCAAAACATATAATCGAACAAAAGACAACTGGCCGCATTATAAACATCGGATCTGTTGCCGGTGTGATGGATTTTCATCCCATTTCAATTGCCTACCACGCTGCTAAAGCAGGAGTAATGATAATCACCAAAGTTATGGCCGTTGATATGGCTTCGTATGGAATCACAGTTAACTGCATTGCTCCCGGATCAATTGCAACACCGATGTCCGCTTCAGATAATCCTGAATATGATGAATATATGACAAAAGGAATACCAGAAGGAAGAAGAGGTAATCCTGAAGACATTGTACCTCCGGCGGTAATGTTTGCTTCAGACGAGTCTCAGTATATTACAGGCCAAACAATCTTTGTAGAGGGAGGAGCTCTTTCTGTTTATCTCGGAAGAGACGAGCCTGATTTTAAAGACTAAGTTAATCCGGGTCTAAAATTATATGCGCCCTTTTCTTATGGGATTCCATATAAGGCAGGTAATGATTATAAAATATATCCTTTTTCTCTAGCCAGCCCTCGTGGTCCAGATGTCTTACGGTCTCGTCGCGCAGATGCGCTCTCTCCAATGCGATTTCCTGCGGCACATCCAGAAAAACTCTAAGATCAACAAATTCATCCAAATCTTCATGACAGGAAAACAGACCCTCCAGAATCAGGTAATCACATTCAACCGCATCAATTTCCAATTCATCGTCAAATTGCCCATTAGATAGATTATAAAGCCCTTCAACAATAAATCGCTCTTTTCTTTTGATGTACTCAAGTGCTTGTTTAATTTTTTGAAGATCATACCAAGAGTGAAGATCAATATCATGAACCTCGATCCTCTTTTGCCATTCTGACCTCGGTACACTTACAAACAAATCAGTAGACATTTGTTGAGCTTTCCTGCCTAGTTGCTCTTTTAATAAATTAGATTCGTAGCTCTTCCCGCTGCCTATCATTCCTTCAAAGGCTATGACATAGGGATGCTTTTTCTCTTTCTCGAGAATTGTCTTAACTAGCTCAGATAATTTCATACCACGCTCTAGAATTATTAATACTGATTATGAAAAAGAAGTAAATTCCTGAAATATATCGCCCAAATAATTGACATAATTTTTCAAAAGTGATATATCAATTTTATAGTATACAGGAGGCTAAGGATGGCAACAGAGACAACTTCTGACTATAAAGTTAAGAATGTAGTAGCTGGGTGCGTAGGAAATGTTCTTGAGTGGTACGATTTCGCTCTTTACGGATTTTTTGCACCTATTATAGCCAAGCTCTTTTTCCCATCTGATGACCAATTATCAGGTCTATTAGCTACTTTCGGTATTTTTGCTGTTGGCTTCCTCATGCGCCCTGTAGGTTCAGTAATATTTGGAATTCTTGGAGATAAACTCGGGCGTAAGAAAGCACTTGAAATCTCTGTAATTATGATGGCAATCCCTACTACATTGATCGGTGTGTTACCTACTTATGAGTCTGTAGGGATATTGGCTCCGATCCTACTCACTGTAATACGACTTATTCAAGGAATATCGGTAGGCGGAGAATACACAGGTTCTATTTCATATGTCGTCGAGCACGCACCATTCCCTCCAGGGAGAAGGGGTTTTTATAGCAGCTGGACAGTGTTTAGCTTACTGGGCGGAATCCTATTGGGATCTGGTATAGCCTCTATTGTTACTGACGTATTTACCGATGCACAGGTGCAAAGCATTGGGTGGAGAATTCCATTTTTACTAGGATTGGTTATAGGTTTGATCGGGCTTTATCTAAGAGCGGGTCTAGATGAATCTCCTGCCTTTAAAAAAATGAAAGAAGCCGGTCAATTATCAAAGAGACCTATAATAGATGCATTTAAGTATCATTGGAAGCAGATACTAATTGTTATTGGCACTACATTTGTTGGTTCTGTAAACTTTTATATGATTTTCGTCTATTTGACAACATTCCTGTCAACCGAAACTCATGTAGACCTTTCGACAGCGCTTGAAATAAATACTCTTAGCATGATTGTACTTATGATTATTACACCGATAATGGGGTATTTCTCTGATAAGATTGGGAGGAAACCTTTGTTAATAGGGGGATGTTTAATAATAGCTATTTTCGCCTATCCTCTTTTTGTAGAGTTCACCAAAGGCGACCCACTTCATGATCTTCTGTCTCAGATAGTCTTCGCAATAGGACTTGCAATGGTATTCGGACCGTTTGGGGCTATGATGGTAGAGCTCTTTCCAGCAAGGATTCGTATGAGCGCAGTTTCAATTGGTTATAATATAGGTTTTGCAATATTCGGGGGGACGGCACCATTTGTGGCTACATATCTAATTGATATTACTGGCAATAAACTTTCTCCAAGCTACTATCTTATACTATCCGCTCTTGTCTCACTCATTGTGTTTGTAAGCATAAAAGAAACATATCAAGACGATGTGGATTAATCCAGCTTATCAAAAAGAACAATTACAAAGGAGGTAAAAACATGAGTGAAGTAAACAATAAAAGGTGGTCTTTGTTAACTGTTATTGCGTTTGCTATATGTACCACGGCTGTTCTGGGTCTAGCAACCTCTTGTGACAACGAGAGCAATGCACAGAATAACGAGATTGAGTTTACCGAGACATACTCGGGGAGTTTCGAAACGGCCCCCGCTGCAACTGATACAAATGGTGACGGTAGGCCTGCAAACATAGGGCAGTTCTTGGGAACAAGTACATTTGGAAGCGTCTCTATTCAGAGCTTAAACGAGTTTGAAATTGTACTCGAAACTGCCAATTGCGAACTAGGAGAGGACGAATTTACTTTGGTTCAAGGTAATTTCGTAAAACGTTTTTCAAACGGCGAGCTTATTTTCGGAACATGGGAGAGCGGAGTAAGCTGCTTTGACCCGCTTACGAAAATTTCTACAACAACTCAAGTAGGTACTTTCTCAGGTGGTACAGGCCAGTTTGAGAATGCAACAGGTCCGATACAAATAGATTTCATGTCGACTTTCCTTGCTTCACCAAGCGTAGACGGATTTACATTCGGTGGTGCAAGCGGTACGGGTTTCGGGACCATAATTTTTAATGGTAATTAGTCTCAATCGGATTTTTTAGAATAGTCCGAACAACTTTAGTGCAATAATGAAGATCGCAACAATCATTACGTAGCGGATAACTTTCTCGCCGCCTTTTACTGAAATGCGCGCTGCCCACCAGGCTCCAATACCGTTTCCGACTGCAAGAGCTAGTCCCAGGAGCCAGTCGACATTGCTGGTCCAAATGAAAATAATGAGCGCCGGTATTGTAAAAATCAAAGTAATAAAGACCTTGTGCATATTTACGAATACAAGGTTTATTTTTAGCAGATGATAAAGAGCGGCCATAATCAATAATCCGACTCCAACCTGAACAAACCCGCCGTAAAACCCTATAGCAAACATTATGGGATATATAAGCCATGTTTTCTTGCCTTCGGCTGTGGTAACTATGTTCTTAGTCCGAGGAACGAGCATAGAGATTATCACCCCAATCATTATAATGCCGAGTATTATCTCAAACCATTTATCGCTTATTCTGACCGCAATTAAAGCCCCCAATACAGCTCCGGGTATGGTGAGGGCGGCTAGTCTGAGACTCAAATTTAATCCGGTTATTTTTTCTTTCCGAAAAGATAGAGTGGCAAAGAGGCTCTGAATTAAAATCCCGACTCGGTTAGTGCCATTAGCAGTTGCACTGTCGAGTCCAAGAAAAATGAGTGCGGGCAAAGTGAGGCTAGACCCACCCCCGGCCATAACGTTGATAACGCCAGCTAGAATTCCTACTCCAAATAGTATTATAAGTTCTAAGTATTCAGGCATTTATTGTCTCTTAATAATGCAAGTGATCTAAAAGTTACTATGAAATCGGGATTTAGTATAGATTCCTCACACAATTGATATTATATTAGTGTTTGCGAGATAATTAGTATTTAAAATTTCCATCAATAATTTTTAAAGACTAGGAAACAGTTGGCAAGAAACCTTGAGTACAGTTTCCATTGCAGGAATAGTTTTTATCTTACTTTACACAGCGGGTCTCCGGGAAAAACTTATAAACATTCTCCCAACTTGCCTTGAGAATCGTTTTCTCGTGTATATTGGATATTTGCAAAGAAATAATCAACTAGTAGAATATCGTAAAAACCAAAAGACACTTCAATGAAAACTGTCACTATTGCTCTAATTCAAACCAAAGTTTCAGAAAACATACAGTCCAATGTTGCAAATACCCTAAAGATGATTGAAAGGGCTGCTAAGAAGGGCGCTCAGATAATTGCATTACAGGAGCTTTTTCAAACGCCTTATTTCCCTCAGTGGGAAAAAAGAAATAAGGACGATTACGCTGAGACCCTAAAGGGCCCTACCGTCAGCGAGATGAAAAAAGCTGCGAAGAGATTAGGTGTAACTCTCGTTGTTCCAATCTATGAAAAGAAAACCGGTAAATATTTCAACACTGCCCTAGTTATTGATAAGAAAGGGATGCTTTTAGGCCAGTATCACAAAACTCATATACCTCATGACCCCGGATTCTACGAAAAGGAATATTTTGAAGAGGGTAATTTGGGGTTCAAAATATTCAATGTAGATGGTGTGAAATTTGCGGTTCTCATATGCTACGATCAGTGGTTCCCCGAAGCTGCTCGGATGGCTCGCCTTAACGGGGCCGAGATCATTTTTTACCCGTCCGCCATAGGAAATATTATAGATGGTGAAGAAGAGGGGAACTGGTACGACGCTTGGGAAACAGTGCAAAGAGGTCATGCAATCTCGAACAGTGTTTACGTGGCGGCCATTAATCGCGTGGGGATTGAAGGGAATATTAACTTCTGGGGACAGTCCTTTGTCTCTGATCCTTTTGGAAAAATGCTCAAACGCGCTTCAGCTACCAGGCAAGAAACACTTTTGATTGAACTCGACTTGGAACAGAACAAGTTCTACTCAGAGGGATGGGGATTTTTGCAAAACCGTCGACCGGATACATACGGAAGTCTTACCTCAGCTAAGAAGACAAAGAAATCCCGGGAGAAATAATACTGAAACTCAATGAAGAGCCAAATGATTTGTATTACTCAATGCCTGCCGAATGGGAACCGCACGCCGCTACATGGCTTGCCTGGCCTTATGATCCTGATTCTTTTCCAGATAGGGTGTATAAAGTAGAAGCGGTTTATGTCCAAATCATCAACGCTATTCAGATGAGTGAAAAGGTTGAGCTCCTGGTTCTAAATGAAGAAATGAAAGCCAGAGTATCTGATCTCATAAACCATGCAGATGCTGATCCTTTAAAGATATACTTTCATATCACGGACTACGCGGATATATGGCTCAGAGATACGGGACCAATCTTTGTAAAAGACAGATCAGGCAAAGTCGTTATTACAAAATGGAGATTTAACTCATGGGGAAATAAGTTTCCAGAACTCCTTAAGGATGGAGAAATGCCTGAGAAGATCAGAGAGTGGAAAAGTCTCCCTCTAATTAGTCCCGATTTAGTACTCGAGGGCGGCGCCATTGATGTCAATGGCAAAGGCGTTTGTTTGACTACAGAGCAATGTCTACTAAATGAAAACCGGAATCCCGGAATAACAAAAGAAGACATAGGGAAATTACTTCAAAGTTACTTAGACATACGAAAGATAATCTGGCTTAAAGAGGGGCTGACTAATGACCATACAGATGGCCATATAGATGAGCTTGCGCGTTTTGTCTCCCCTAACACAATAGTTTGTGCCTATGAGGAAAACCCGGATGACGAGAATTACACAATACTCAAAGAAAATTATAAAATTCTGTCAGAAGCAACGGATATAAGCGGAGAAACATTTGACATTATTAAGCTTCCAATCCCCCATATGTACTACGAAGACGGCAACAAGGCTCCAGTATCATACACTAACTTCTATATCGGCAATACAGTAGTACTCGCTCCTATTTTTAATGATAAAAAAGACGCAGCTGCTCTAGCAATACTCGAAGATTGTTTCCCTAGACGCAGAGTCATAGGAATTGATTGCAGCGATATCATCTACGGCGGTGGAGCAGTTCACTGTATAACTCAGCAGGAACCGGCAAAGTAATTAGGAATTAGATACTTATAGTTCAGGAGCAGCGGCTTTATCCAGATACCATTCTAAAATACCGTTTTCAGGATTAACCATTGAAGCAGGATAAGGCAGCGGTTCTGTACCTTTTTCTAGTATTTCCTTAAACACTGGAGCTTTAGCCCCTCCTGCTACAAGAAATGATACTCTTTTTGCATTATTGATTACAGGAAAGGTAATACTAACTCTTTTCTGTCTGGTCTCAGGATGCTCAGCAACTACACAAATCTTTTCCATTTCCTTTAAATTGGATGAGCCTGGAAAAAGAGAAGCAGTATGGCCGTCATCTCCCATACCAAGAAAAATCCAGTCAAAACTAGGAAAGCCATTTCCACCGGCAGCAACGTTTTCTTCAATTATTTTTTCATATCTAAGCGCTTCATTTGTAGGAGGATCTTCACCGAGAACTCTGTGAACGTTTTCAGCAGGAATATGAATGTGTGACAATAAGGCGATATTAGTCATTTTAAAATTGCTTTCGTCATTATCAGGCGGGACACATCTTTCATCACCCCAAAAAAAGATTACATTCTCCCAAGAAATGCCTTCTTTGTAAGGTGGTTCTGCTAGAATTTCAAAAAAAGCTTTCGGGGTATGTCCTCCGGAAAGTGCAACAGTCAGGGATTCACCGGAAGCTGCTTTCTCTTCTACCGCATTCTTAAAATCCACCGCCAACTGTGCCGCCAATTGAGCGCTGTCTTCAAACAGATAATATTTTTTTTCCATTGTTAAAATTACCTATTTTTTAAAAAGCGTTGTCTACAACTCGCAATATTCGCCGTCGTTAGACAAATTCTTACATGGATACCGCCAATCCTCCCCCGGATTATCAAAAAGTCTGCTAGCTTCGGGCGGCCCCCATGTTCCTGCCGGGTACCCATACATTTTGATCTTGGAATTACGTTCCCAAGCTTTAAGAATAGGATCAACAAACTTCCAACACGCCTCCACTGCATCAGCCCTCGCATAATGTGTTGCATCACCAAGAATACAATCCAAAATTAGCCGCTCATAGGCCTCGGGAATATAGGCATCAGCCAGCTCGGAATAATGAAAATCCATATTAACTTCTTTAATGTCGAATCCGGCGCCGGGCTTTTTCATTCCTAATTTAAGGAGAATCCCCTCATCGGGCTGAATTCTTATAATCAGCTGGTTGGGCATAGCCTCGCAGAGCTCACTCTTAGTAAACAAATGATGAGGGGTTCTTTTAAAATGCACTACCACTTCTGTTACTCGTGTAGGAAGATATTTTCCTGTGCGAATGTAAAACGGAACACCTCCCCAGCGCCAATTGTCTACGTATAATTTCAGCGCAACAAATGTTGCTGTGCGTGAGTTAGGAGCTACATCCTTTTCCTGTCTGTAACCAAGTACTTTCTGACCTTTAATTTTAGAGGCTACATATTGTCCCTGTACCGCATATTTTTTTACCTCGCTGGTTTTAATCGGACGAAGCGACTCAAACACCTTTACGCTTTCGTTACGCACATCAGTCGCATTAAAAAATGAGGGAGGCTCTATTGCAATTGTACCAAGCACTTGAAGAAGATGGTTTTGTATCATATCCCTCATAGCCCCATAATGATCGTAGTACCCTCCCCTCTGTTCAACACCTATTGATTCTGCTGCAGTTATCGCAACGTGACTGACATAATTTCTGTTCCACAAAGGCTCGAAGATGCCGTTTGCGAATCTTAGAGCAAAGATATCCTGAACAGTTTCTTTGCCCAGATAGTGATCGATCCTGTATATTTGATCCTCATTAAATATACTTTGGAGGTCTCGATTTAAGGCCTTGGCAGATTTCAGGTCTCTACCGAAAGGTTTTTCTACAATGATTCTTTTCCAGGAACTGTTCTTGCCTTCTACCTGGAGACCCATTTTACCAAGGTTTTTAGCAATAAAGGTGTATAAGCTCGGTGAGGTTGAAAGATAATAAATATAGTTTCCACCAATTTTGAGCTTACCATCAATTGTTTTTAATTTGTTCTTCAATGCTTCATAGTGATTTATATCAGTTGCATCAAGGGCTTGATAATAGAGGTGTTTTGAGAAGGATCCGAGTTCTTTCTGTTCTGCCCTTTTGAGACTGGTGTAAGTTTTTATATCGCTGATAATTTTTTTCCGAAAAGCTTCATCCGAATAGGGTGATCTACTAGTACCCAATATCGCAAAGTTCTTCGGAAGCAAGTTCTGTCGATATAGAGCATAAATTGCAGGCATTAACTTTCTTTTTGTTAAATCCCCTGATGCTCCGAAGATGACAATTATACAATTGTTCTCTTGTGCCATTTAAACACCTCTTTTTAGATTCTTAATAATTAAAGTTCCAAAACTTTTTTAATTGTCTGCTTTCTTCTTCACTGCATGACCACCAAATTGATTCCTTAAAGCAGCAATAGTTTTCATAGAGAAGGAATCGGTGTCTCTAGAAGCTATCCTTGCAAGAAGAGATGCAGTAATAATAGGTGCCGGAACATTTTGACGTAGGGCAGCTTCAACAGTCCAGCGCCCTTCACCACTGTCCCATACATATGGATCCAAATCATCTAGAGTCGGATCGGCTTTAAATACTCTTTCAGCAAGCTCGAGTATCCAAGAGCGAATAACGCTACCGTATTGCCATACTTTACTGATTGCGCGGAGATCCAAATCAAATTCAGAGCTTTGAAGAACAGCGTAACCTTCAGCGTAAGCTTGCAACATCCCGTACTCAATACCATTATGTACCATCTTCACATAGTGACCCGAGCCTTCAGGACCGCAGTATAAATATCCGTTTTTAGGAGCCAGGGTTTTAAAAATAGGTTCTGCATAATCGCAGGTCTTTTTATCTCCACCATACATTAAACAGTAGCCTTCTTTAAGTCCCCAGACACCGCCGCTAACTCCGCAGTCTATGAATTTGATACCGCTTGATTTAAGTGATTTAGCTCTTTTTTGGGAGTCCTGCCACTCGGAGTTTCCACCATCAATAATAACGTCATTTTTCTTAAGATATTTTTTAAGTTCTTTTATGTTCTGGTCTACCGGTTTGCCGGCTGGGACCATAAGCCATACTATCTTTGGTTTAGGTAGTTTTTTGACCAAATCTGCGACTGATTTAGCCGGTATTGCTCCTTTCTTAGCTGCTTCGTCGATGGGACCTTGTGTAAGGTTGTATACAACAACCTGATGCTTATCCCGTATCAGACGCTCCGTCATGTTGCCACCCATTTTACCAAGACCAATCATTCCAATTTTCATACTGCCCTCCTTAAAATGTTATTTGTATTTTTTAAAATATTAACACTCATTCTAATCATATCACCAATTTTATATTACTGCACGCTCTTTAGTAAAGCATCTACATTTTCTTTAACTGAACCTTTTGAATTATAGACACTTGATCCGGCAATTAATACGGTCGCTCCCGCTTCTACAATTAACGGCGCTGTTGTGGTATCTACCCCTCCATCAACTCCGATTGGTACATCCAGTCCGCTGTCTTCAAGCATAGATTTTAGTACTCGTATTTTATTAAGCTGACTATTAATAAATCTCTGCCCGCCGAACCCGGGGTTTACTCCCATTACTTGTACAAAATCTGAGAGCTCAAGCACATCCTCTATCATATCTGGAGGAGTAGCCGGATTTAATGTAACACCTGATTTAACTCCCATTTCTCTAATAGACTGAAGCACCCGGTGTAAATGAACGCATGTTTCCTGATGTACTATGATTTGATCAGCTCCTGCTTTAACAAAATCTTCTATATATTTCTCGGGCTCTACAATCATTAGATGAACATCGAGCATCATACTAGTTAGAGGCCTGATAGCAGTCACAACACCTGGTCCAAAATTAATGTTAGGAACGAAACGCCCGTCCATCACATCAATTTGTATTGCGGTTACACCAGCGTCCTGTGCTTCTATCACAGCTTCTCCTAGCCTAGTAAAATCTGCTGACAATATTGAAGGTTCTATAATTATCATAATATACGCTCACTTTTTAAGAATCGTTTCTTTTCTGATATCGGATACCATTTGAAGTTGCAACAATAACTTCACTTGCTGTGCCTAAGAACAGTCCAAATTCAGCAATGCCTGCTTTTTGACCTAATTTCTGTGCTAGTTCTTCTAAATTGGATATGGGGCCAAATTTTGAATCCAAGATATAATTGTTCTGATCTGTTGTGTAAGGATCTCCATCTTCCTTTTTTCTTAGTATCGGATCGCCTCCTAGTGATTTTATAAAGTTAGCGACCGGCATCCACGCAAATGGAATGACTTCTATCGGAACGGGGAAGTGTGTACCTAATTTAGGAGAAAGTTTACTTTCATCCACAATCATAATATTTCGTTTGCTAGACTGTGCCAAGACTTTTTCTCTAAGCAGTGCACCGCCCCCGCCTTTTATTAAGTTAAGATCGGGGTCTACTTCATCCGCTCCGTCTATTGTTAGATCAAGTTCTTGTTTCTCATCGAAAGTAATAATAGGAATTCCGAGATCTTTAGCCCTATTCTCAGTCTGAATTGAACTGCATATACCTACTATATCTTTTAATCTCCCCTGCTTTATCCTCTGCCCTAATTCCTCAAGCGCAAAACGAGTAGTACTGCCCGTACCAAGTCCAAGCAACATCCCGGACTCTACAAAGTCGACCGCGCTTACACCAGCTTCTTTCTTGAGCCTATCCTGAAGACTAACTCCGTTATTAGAGGGTGGAGGCGTCAATTGGCGTTCTCCTTATGCGAATTTAATTCTGAAATAAAATTTTTCGTTTTCTCAAGCAAATTAGATGGGTCATCCACAATCTGAAGAATATCATTAGGAGGCAGTTTATGCACACCCTCTCTCGTGTAATCCGTAGTTACAGCAATACAGCTAATTTCTGCAGCTAATGCTGCTTTCACACCAGAAGAGGAATCCTCAATTGCCAAAGCTTCTGAATGTGTGACTCTTAGCTCTTCGGCTAGCAAATTATATATTTCAGGATCTGGTTTCCCGTGCTCAACATCTTGAATAGTAGAAATGACATCAAATTCAGAACGGATATTAAGTACATCTAAAACCCTATAAGCCTCTTTTCTGTGTGACATCGTTCCAAGACCTGTTGGATAACCTTCTCCTCTTGCCCATTTTAACAGGGCTAAATTGTATGGACATAAATGTTCTATTAGAATTGTTGAATCTGATATCATCTTAAAATATGTATCAAGCCTTAGATCAACAAAAGCCTGCCACGGTTTGGTAACGTCAAACTCTTTCATTCTAGCTGAAGCAGCCTCCCCAAGTTCAAATCTGCTTAGCAGTCCTTTGGCGACCTCTTTTCTGGAAAGGCCCACAAAATCCTTAAACCCTTCAATCACGTCTTCTTCTTTTAAAGAAGGGTTTAGCTCAACTGCGGCTTTCGCATAAGACTCAGCCTTTAAAACTTCTGTCTGCACAAGAGTGCCGTCTAGATCAAATATCAGCGCTTTTATCAATTGTCTAATTTTCTATAAGCTTCTTGTCAATCTATTAATATCTTTTACAACATCTTCCCCTAAGTGGAAAGTTATCACATTTCTTTTGTTGTTAAGAAGTGCTCGACGGTCACCGAGGGCTTGTGCATGTTTCAAAACCCCAAAACTTATTGATGAGGCCTTTTTACCAGCTTCATCTGGAATTGGAACGTCCTCAGGCATCTCTGATGTAAACTGTATAAAGAGCCCGTTTCCGGCGTCCCCCTTATGAAGCTGCCCTGTTGAATGTAAGAATCTCGGCCCAAACCCTGAAGTTGTTGCTAAACGGTATTTAGACTGGATTTTCTTACGCATTTTCTGCATTGCTTCATAAGTTTTGTCATCAGGTTTTACGTAAGCCTGGAGAGTTACATAGCTTCTGCCTTTAGATTCATTTCTACCTTTCTTAGCAAGGGAAAGAAACCTCTTAAGTGCATCTTCCACTCCCTTAGCCTTAAAACCAGAATAAACCGTTATGCCTTTATCCTTTAAAGTGGGCTTTACATAAGGGAGTTTTCCCTTCTGCTGGTACTGGGCAATCATTTTGCGAGCCAATACCTTAGCAGCCTCTACATTGGGCTGATTAAAGGGATGAATGCCGATTATCATTCCCGCAATCGCAATCGCCATCTCCCATCTGAAGAACTCGCCTCCGAGATCGTATATGTCTTTTAGATTGATCCTTACTACAGGATGACCATGGTTTTCAAGCGCTTTCACCTTCCTATCATATGTATTGTCCTGCGCAAGGCGGAGATACACGAACAGCCTGTCGTTTGCGTAATTCTCTGGAGGTCCTATAGGCTCACGGTCTACGGGAAGGATTCCTTTCCCGATCTTTCCTGTGCTCTCAGCGATTAATTGTTCTGCCCACGCGCCAAACCCCTGAATTGGAGGGGAGGCAATCAAAGTTACTTTGTCGTGGCCAGCTTTAGTTAACTCGCCCATAATTGCTCCGAGCCATGCTCCTGAATGATCACCTTCGACAGCACAATTACAGCTCTCGTTGTTGTGGAGCATTTTTATAGCACGTTCCAAAAGCAGCGGAACATCTACGCCTTGAAATGCAGCAGGCGGTATACCAACAAAAGAAAGAGCGGAATAACGCCCACCAATATTAGGATCATTTAGGAATGTCTTTCTGAATTTAAGATCCTGTGCTATCTTCTCAAGACCGCTTCCAGGATCAGTAATTGCTATAAAGTGCTTTCCTACCTCCTTCTTTCCAACTTCAGCTAGTACTTCGTTATAGAAGTATTTCATATAGGAAAGAGTTTCAGCAGTACCACCCGATTTGGTGGAAACAATAAAGAGAGTTTTCTTCATATTGAGGCTTCTTCTATAATCAAGAACCATACCCGGGTCAGTACTGTCTA
>Ga0209633_10000291_pt1 | contig 59558 bp, 54 predicted proteins | sample Cruoilmetagenom1_FD_187290 | JGI IMG/M metagenome (GOLD analysis project Ga0209633, IMG submission 187290) | Oil polluted marine microbial communities from Coal Oil Point, Santa Barbara, California, USA - Sample 1 (SPAdes) (version 2) | ecosystem: Environmental > Aquatic > Marine > Oil seeps ... | reverse complement strand
TTTAGAAAGAGCGGTGAAAATGATCAATAATTTAAATCCGGACTTTATTTTTTTTACCGGTGATTTGGTCAATAATTATGCTTGGGAATTAAAAGGATGGGATCGAATATTTAAACAACTTCATGCAGTACATGGGAAATATGCAGTATTGGGGAACCATGACTATGGTGATTATAGCCAATGGAATAGGCAAAAAGATAAAAAGGCAAATTTTGATTCGATTAAATATTTTTATAAAAAAATTAATTTTAAACTACTGTTGAACAAGGCAGATGCTGTAAAAAAAGGAAGTGATACTATAGCCATTATTGGTGTTGAAAATTGGAGTAAACCACCATTTAAGAAATATGGTAATTTAGAGTTAGCCTTAAAAGAAGTAGAAGACATTCCATTTAAGATTTTATTATCTCATGATCCAACACATTGGGATGCAGAGGTATTACAACAAACAAATATTGCTTTGACACTCTCCGGTCATACACATGGCATGCAAGCAGCAATTAATCTAAAAAATAAGGCATGGAGTCCCATAAAATATAAATATAAACGCTGGGCAGGATTATACAAACAAAATCAACAATATCTATATGTAAATAGGGGTTTGGGTTGGTTAGGATTTCCAGGTAGAATGGGAATGAGGCCTGAAATTACATTTATTAAATTTGAAAATGGTTAATGACTAATATCATACTCTAAAAACTTAATAGTTAATAATTTAGCCATTCACATATTAATCAAAAAATTGAAATGACAATTACCTTCCCGCTAACTGCCGGCTTATTAGCATCTATGTTACACGTAATTACAGGGCCTGATCATTTAGCTGCTGTAGCACCTTTTGCTATTGAATCTAAAAAGAAAGCATGGAAAATAGGGTTGTTTTGGGGATTTGGCCACCTTGTTGGGATGATATCAATCGGAATTTTATTTACAATTTTTAAGGAATTAATTCCCGTTGACACCATCTCTAATTATAGTGAACAATTGGTAGGCTTAGTTTTAATTGGTATTGGTATTTGGGCCTTTATTAAGATATTTAAAGCAGAGAAAAGGCATAAACATTTACATATTCATAGTGAGAATTCTCCAATAATACATACTCATAAACATGAACATTTGCATGAAATATCACATCATCACACGCATAGTAAAACTTTAAAACAAAGTAACTTAGCATCCTTTTCTATCGGATTTTTACACGGTTTGGCCGGTATTGCTCATTTCTTATTATTTATTCCGGTATTGGGTTTTGAAACACAATCTGATGCTACGTTTTATATAGTCGGTTTCGGATTGGGAATTGTAATCGCCATGACTGCATTTGCATTTGTAATAGGTAAAATTTCCGTTAAGGTAATGAACGGACATAATGAAGTGTTTTTTAAAGGCATAAAATTAGCAGCAGGTCTATTTGCACTAATTATTGGTATATATTGGATGTTTAGTAGTTAAGTTAGAAGATGGAAGTAAAACTATTTTCCTGCAAGGTCTCAAAGACCTTGCAGGAACACCTTTATAAAAGATAGCACATCCAAAACCTTAGTATTACTATCTGGTTTAAGTGAGTGAGGGTGTTTAAGAGAGTAGTATTTAACTTGAATAATGGATAAGAAATTTACGTCAGTTAGAGTGCCATGCCTTAAGCATGGTGTATCGAAAACAAGTAAATTTCTGCTGAAAACACTTCTCGATACTAAATTCCTACAGAATTTAACTCGAAGTGACATTGTAACTCTTAAACATTATTCATTGCATTTTACTTCAATAACTTAGCAGATTCTTGGCAACTGTTCACCAATCAATGGGCTAACAATTCTTTTCCCACCAATTGAACTGGTCATGACAACTTTTGCAGGATGTTCATTGGTAACTTCTCCTACACATGTTGAATTTATCCCTTTTTCATCGTTCTGCATTAATTTAACAACGGCATCGGCTATATCGGCTTCAACAATAGTAATAAAAACGCCTTCATTAGCAACATACAATGGATCTAAGCCTAAAATTTCGCAGGCAGCAGCTACTTGTTTCTCAAGAGGTAAATCATTTTCGGTTATTGTTATCCCTCTATTAATATCTGACGCTATTTCAGATAAAACACTTGCCAATCCACCTCTTGTAGGATCTCTGAACAAGTGGATCTTATCGCCAAATGCATCTAATAAATCATTCACCAAAAAATTCACATTCGTAGTATCACTGACTATAGTAGATTCAAATTCCAGGCCTTCACGTTGAGACATAATTGCCATTCCGTGCTGAGCTATATATCCACTCACAATAATTTTATCGCCAACTTTTATATTTTCTGTAGAAATATTTGCTTTTGGATGCACTTGACCTAAACCTGTTGTATTGATAAAAATTTTATCTCCTTTTCCACGTTCAACTACTTTGGTGTCACCGGTAATAATTTTAACACCGCTTTTATCAGCAGCTGATTTTACTGATTTTACTATTTCGATAAATTCATCAATTTTCAAACCTTCTTCCACAATAAATGCTAAGGATAAGTATTTTGGAATAGCACCACACATGGCAACATCATTGACCGTTCCGTTTACGGCTATTTCACCAATATTTCCTCCTTTAAAGAAAATAGGAGAAATAACAAAACTATCCGTTGAAATAGCTATTTCACCATCAAATTTAACAATAGCACCATCATGTTTTTGATTGATAAAAGGGTTGTTAAACGTTTTAAATATAATTTTATCTAATAAATCTCGGGTCATTAAGCCGCCGCTTCCATGACCTAAATTGATAGTGTCAAAACCTAAATCTTTTGTATCCATTTATAATTTTGTTTTTTATTGGTTAAAATAACCAAATTGTAACGTTCATAAACTTTTTGAAAATTCTAATAATTACTAGAACTTTCCTTTATTTAAAACCGACTAAATGAGTCGAGTATCAAGACAAGATCCCGCCAGATACTGAAACAAGTTCAGCACAAGTAGCGGGATTAGTTCAACTTATGTTTTTGAGTTCGTTCTTAAACTGCTCAAAAAGTAGTTTCACTAAAATGATAGTAGGCAGCACAAGCTCCTTCAGAAGAAACCATTGGGGCTCCTAGCGGATTAGAAGGTGTGCAAGTCTTTCCAAACTCACTACACTCATGCGGTTTTTTAATTCCTTTTAAGATTTCACCTGCAATACATGTCGCATTTTCAGGAACGTGAATATTACTGATTCCAAATTTTAATTCGGCGTCAAAATCCATAAATTCTTTTGTTAATTTATAACCACTATTTGGAATTTCACCAATGCCACGCCATTCTCTATTTCCAATTTCAAAAACTTTGTGTATTACATCAATAGCAGCCTTATTTCCTTCTTCTTTTACCACGCGTGCATATTGATTCTCAACTTTGTAAATTCCCTTTTCAAGTTGGTGTACCGCCATATAAATTCCCTGTACTAGGTCTAAAGGTTCAAATCCTGTAATTACAATTGGGATTTTATATTTTTCAGAAAGCGGGTGGTATTCTTTATAACCCATAATTGCACAAACATGGCCGGCACCTAAAAATGCATCAATATTACTAAATTTATCGTCTAAAATAGCTTCCATCGCAGGAGGCACCAATACATGAGATACTAAAATAGAATAATTTTTTACGCCTTCCTTTTGTGCATGTAATACTGACAGGGCATTCGCGGGTGCTGTAGTTTCAAAACCAACAGCAAAGAAAACAACCTCTTTGTCAGGATTTTCTTTGGCAATTTTTACCGCTTCTAAAGGTGAGTATAAAATCCGTAAATCACCGCCATTAGCTTTTGTTTCTAACAAGCTTTTTTTACTTCCCGGTACACGTATCATATCACCAAATGAACAAACAATGACGTCGTTTTCTAACAATTCGATGGCTTTATCAATTAAGTTAAGTGGTGTTACACAAACAGGACAACCGGGTCCATGAATCATTTGAACTTTATCGGGCAATAAATTTATAATACCATTTTTAACCAAACCATGTGTCTGACCACCACAAACCTCCATTATTTTCCATGGCTTTGTTATGGTATTTTCAATGAGCTTTAAATAGCTTTTAGTAGCTTCTAAATTTCGATATTCGCTTAAATACTTCATTCTTTTACTTATTTAAACAATGCAAGTAATACATTATTTGTCCGAAAGAAATGTTCTCATCATTAGGAGCTAAGTTACGGTTAAAATATAATTTATAATCGTTTTTAGCGATCTCTTTTACCATATCGATCAGTATTGTATTTTGAAAAACACCACCGCTTAAAACTATATTTTTTAAGCCCTGACTTTTTGCTACTTCAATAATTATAGTAGCCAACGTGTATAAAAAATTTGCAATAATAATTTCTTTATTTTTTCCCCTTTTGAAATCTAAATACAGATTATTCAGTATTACTTTTGTAGGAATAATACCATTCTCAAAATCAAAACAATATGATTTGCAATTATTTATGTTATAACTAGTTACATAATTTTCAAGCAATATAGCTGCTTCTCCTTCATAGCTATTAAGATCACAAATATTTAACAAAGATGCGACTGAGTCAAAGAGGCGCCCAACAGAAGAAGTCTTTAATGTGTTTTTATTTTTAATTTTTTGGTAAAGAGCGATTTTCTTAGCAGAAAATTTAGCAGAAATTTCCTGAAACATTCTATTATCTGCCAGTGAAAAAAGTGAAAGTTTAGGTTCCTTTGCCATTTTATCACCAGCTAACCAATCGAAATAATCAAAATGCGTAATTCGCTCCATTTTTTTTGATTGATAGTCAAAGAATTCACCACCCCAAATCTGGCCATCATCACCATAACCGGTACCATCCCAAATAACGCCTAAAATAGCTTCTTTATTTTCAAAAAGTTCATGTTCGCCTAAAACAGCAGCAAAATGTGCTTTATGATGCTGAATTTGATATTGTTTAATACCTAATTGATTTGATAATTCTATACCATATTGAGTGCTTAGATAACCAGGATGTTTGTCTGTTAAAATAACAGTTGGTTCTTGTTCAAAAAGCCGAATAAATTTACTTGTCGTTTCGGTAAATCGTTCATAGACCTCAAAGTTATCCAGGTTTCCCAGATATTGGCTAATATATAGGTAGTCATTTGGTATAAAGGCGATTGTACTTTTTAGATGTCCACCCATTGCCAAAATCTTTTCATTACAAATCAGGTTAGATGCAAAATAGTTTGGTGCATACCCTCTTGAACGTCTAAATAATACTTCATGCTTAAATTTAGGACTGAACTTTACAACAGAATCATCTTGTGGGTTGAGGACGTTCAAATTGTGATGCAAGAAATAATCAGCAACGTTTTGCAATACGGTTAATGATTCGACATTGTCACTTATAATAGGAGAACCATGTAAATTCCCACTTGTAGCAACTATAGGCATGCTGAGTTCATTCGCTAATAATTGTAGCACACCGGAATAAGATAACATAATACCTAGTTGATTTAAATTCGGTGCTAAGGCTGATAAAGCTAAATTCCCGTTAAAATTTGTTTTCGGAATGATCACTATGGGTCTTTCGGTCGATGTAAGGGCGACTTCCTGATGTTCATTAATAATAAGATGTTTTTTTAAGAAAGTTAAAGACGGATATAAAATGGCAAAAGGTTTCTTTGGACGATTTTTTTTATTACGTAAATTTTCGATAGTATCTTTATTAGTAGCATCACAGCATAATAAATATCCACTGGTGTTTTTAATAGCGACAATATTGCCTTCGTTTAATAATTCGGCAACTTTTTTAAAAATAGAACTAGTTCCTATTTTAACTTTTTCTCCTGTATTATTAGTTAGCGAAATACTAATTCCGCAGGTAGCACAAGAGTTGGTTTGTGAATGGAAACGCCTGTCAGTGGGATTTGTATATTCATTTTTACAAGCATCGCACATTTCAAATTCATCAATACTGGTATGTTTACGTTCAAACGGAAATGTGGCCGTAATTGCCCATCTGGGCCCACAATTCACACAGGTTGTAAAAGGATAGGCGTAGCGTCTATTATTTTTATCTGATATTTCTTCCTTGCAATCATCACAAATTGCAAAATCAGGTGTCAATTGTAAATTGATTTTTGTGTTCTTTTTGGAAGGGATTATTTGAAAATCGTCAAATTTTATAAACTCAATTTCTTTAATAAAATGGTTGGTAATTTTTGAAACTTTAGGAGGTATTTCAATTAGCGTAGTATAGAAAGCATTTACTTTTTTTTCTAACCCAGTTATATAAATTATAACACCTTCTTCATTATTAGAAACCGATCCTTTTAAATTAAATTGGCTTGCCAATACATAAACATAAGGACGAAAACCAACACCTTGCACTTGACCGGTAATTATGATATTGTAAGTTTTAAGCATAATAAGATCTTAAAATTCCAAAAATGGGATACGCTAAGTTATGCAAAATTAGCATGTAATTTTTCACACAATTTTAAAATCTGTTCTATAGTTTGAGGAATTGCTTGATTAACCTCTGGAGATAAGTCTATGGTCATTGGAGCCATTTCTTTAATTGAAATAGTAAATAAAGGAATATTGGGTTTTGAATCCATTAAATAAACAGCTTCTATCATGTCTTTTAATCCCACATCATGTACGCTTAAGGCAGATGGAAAATCGGAAGCAAATTTTGGTTTAATCAAGGAAATTGTTCCAGCTGGTTTTCCGTCAATTGTTGCATCAACAAAGATTACTGTTTTATATGCTTCAAAGCAACTCAGTAATAAAAATCCTCCTGTACCTCCATCTAGTATATCTATATAATCAGGAAGTTCTGTTTTTGCCATTTGCTGAATAAGATGTACTCCTACACCTTCATCGCCCATAAGATAGTTTCCTACTCCTAAGATCAAAATACTTTTAGATTTGTCTTTCTCAAAAAAGAAAGCATCACTACTTATAGCAACCGGTGTTCTTTTAGAATCTATCATGTTCGTTTTATTTAACAATTTATGCATTTTGAATTAATATAGTTTTCAAAATGTCAGTTCGAGTGATCCGCCAGAAGCGGATAGTATGAGAACTATTTTAATAGTAAAACTCTTATTCTCGATACTCCCGAGATTTCGGGATTACTTATTTCAATCGTAAAATTTACTCGAATTGACAGAATTTATCAAAATGCATTATAGTTTTTTATTTAAAAAATATTTAAAACCAGAGTCACACTAAAAAGATTGCCTCAAAAGTATTATTATGCCTTTCGGTTATAATATAATATACAACCTTTACTGCTTTTGAGGCAATCAATGGAAATCTAATTCTTTAATTATCTATCCCGTTTAAAATTTAGTATTCATTAATTTTTATCTTATATATGGTCATCTTTTTCTATACGCTCTTTTCTAACAAATTTATAGCCACTTATCATAGATGAAGATTCTCCTCGTCCTTCCAACCAATCATGATAAAATACTAAATAGACATGAATCAATGTGAAAATAATAAATAACCAAGTTGAAATATGATGTATCAAGCGGGTAGGGACATCGCCACCCAGAAAATCTGGAACCCAAGCAAATAATTGAGGTAACCACCAACCTGAAGTCGGAGCATAGAGACCAAAACCTGTGAAAATTTGTACTAAAGCGAGGAAGAATAGGATTAGGTATGAAAAAGAAGCCACATAATTATGACCTACACTAATATTTTTCAACACTTCTTTTTCTTCATTACGTAAAAATATATCTACTTTCATTACGTGCATTATATTTTTCCATGATTTTTTGGTGTATGGTACAAATGCACGCCAGTTGGCATAATAATTACCTCTAAAGGCCCAGTAAATTCGGGCTATTGCATTTACTAAAAAGACATAAGCTGTTATAAAATGAATGGCTCTAACGGTTCCAAACCAATAAGAATCTGAAGCCTCAGCACTAGATAATATTGCTGGAGGATTAGCGATAATAAAACCTGTTATTATTAATACAATTATGCTTAACGCATTTAACCAATGAAATATACGAACAGGCAATTCCCAAACTAATACTCTTTTAAAATCATGTGTTTGCGATATCGTTTGCATCTTAATTAACTTTTAAAGGTTAGATTTCACAACTACCAACATTACTTACTTTTGATATATGATTGCCATGTTCATCATATAAATGTACCGCACAAGCTAAACATGGGTCAAATGAGTGTACAGTTCTTATAATCTCTAATGGCAATTCAGGGTCAGCTACAGGTGTATCCATCAATGCAGATTCATAGGCTGATTTTTGCCCTTTAGGATCTCTTGGTGAAGCATTCCAAGTAGTTGGAACTACTTGCTGATAGTTCTCAGTTTTACCATCTTTTATTTTGATCCAATGTGCCAAAGCACCTCTAGGAGCTTCTGTAAAACCTACACCTTTAGCTTCTGCAGGCCATGTTGAAGGTTCCCATAGATCCATATTCGCCATTCGAGAATCTCCATTTTTGATATTGTTCATTAACGTATCATAAAATTCCATGGTCCAATTTGCTACTAACTGCGTTTCAATACCACGAGCGGCGGTTCTACCCAAGGTTGAGAACAATGCATCAACAGGAACATTTAAATGAGTTAATGCACCATTAACTGCATCTTGAATTTCTTTATTCCCTCTACCATAACCTACTAATAGTCTAGCTAATGGACCAACTTCCATAGGTTTACCTTGCCATCTTGGTGTTTTAATAAAGCTATATTTTTGCTCAACATCTAAATGTGTATAAGGTGGTTTTGGGCCTGAATATTTTATATTGGTTTCACCTTCCCATGGATGTCTACCCGTATCAGCTCCTTCTTTATAATTATCGTACCAAGAATTATTCACAAATTCTTCAATATCACCATTGCGGTGGTCAACATCATACACTTTAGAAAGATCTCTGTTTAATATTACTCCTTGTGGGAATTTAAAATTGGAAGGATCGTTATAACCATTCATTGGAAAATCTCCATAAGACATATAATTGCCAACACCTTTACCTATGGCACCCCAATCTTTATAGAAAGAAGCAATTGCTAATAGATCAGGAATATAAACTTGTTCAATAAAGCGTTTTCCTTCTTTTAATAACTTACCTACATGTGCTAACCTTTCGGCGTTTAAACCACCCATACTATCTTCATTGATGGCACAAGCCATACCACCAACCAAATAGTTTGGATGTGGATTTTTACCACCTAGAATAGTATGAACTTTTACGATTTCTTTTTGCCATTCTAACGCTTCTAAATAATGGGCAACACCTAGTAAATTGACTTCAGCAGGTAATTTCATTTGAGGATGTCCCCAATAGCCATTAGCAAAAATCCCTAATTGCCCACTTTCTACAAATTTTTGAATTCGTTTTTGAATATCACTAAAGTATCCTGGTGAACTTTTCGGCCAATTAGAAATACTTTGGGCAATTTTAGAGGTCTCGGCCGGATCAGCTTTTAAAGCATTAACAACATCAACCCAATCAAGAGCATGTAAATGATAAAAATGTACTGCATGGTCATGCATATATAAAGCACCTTCCATAATATTTCTAACCATTTCTGCATTTGGAGGAATGGAAATTCCTAGTGCATCTTCAACGGCACGTACTGAAGTAATGGCATGTACAGTAGTACAGACACCGCAGGTTCGTTGAACAAATGCCCATACATCTCTTGGATCTCTACCTTTTACTATATTTTCAAGTCCACGCACCATGGTACTAGAACTGTATGCGTCAACTATTTTACCGTCTTTTATTTCGGCTTCTATTCTTAAATGACCTTCAATCCTTGTCACCGGATCTACTACTATTCTTTCTCCCATGATATATTAATTTTCTTCAGTTTTATCTAAATTTTCTTCGTTGACTCTACCTCTGGTATATCGATTTTTAAGTTCTTTATGTTTTGATATATTGGCAACTACTGCATGCGTGGCTAAACCAACAGCTACAGCACCAACGGCAACTTTACCAACAGTATCTGCCGTACTTTCAATTCCGAAACCAGGTAGATTGGTCAATCGTTTATAAAATGGCCCATTATCCCAGAAATTGGCTTCACTACAGCCAATACAACCATGTCCGGATTGTATTGGGAAACTTACCCCATTATTCCATTTCATTGAGCCACATGCATTATAGGTAGTAGGTCCTTTACAACCTAATTTATACAAGCAATACCCCTCTTTGGCATTTTCATCATCGAAGGTTTCCGCAAACAATCCTGCATCAAAATATGGTCTTCTATAACAGGTATCGTGTACGCGTTTTCCATAGAATGCTTTTGGTCGTCCGCTTCGATCTAATTCAGGTAATCTATCAAAAGTAACATAGTGAACGATCAAAGCGGCCATAGCTTCACCAATGGGTGGGCAACCAGGCATTTGAACAATAGGTTTGTTTTTAATAATTTTATGAATAGGCGTTGCTCCGGTTGGATTTGGTTTAGCACCTTGTACACAGCCATTAGTGGCACAACTTCCCCAAGCAATAATAGCTTTTGCTCCTTCAGCAGCTTCGATCAGATGATCTTTTGCTGTTTTACCGGCAATAGTACAATAAACACCGTCCGCTCCAAGAGGGACAGAGCCTTCAACACATAAAATATATTCACCATGATATTTCTTCATCGTGTCGTGTTTAGCGGCTTCTGCCTGATGACCAGATGCAGCCATTAATGTTTCAGTATAATCTAGTGACACATTATCTAAGATAATATCAGCGACCATTGGATGATCTGAGCGAATAAATGATTCACTACAGCAGGTACATTCTTGATAGTGTTCCCAGATGATAGGTAGTCGATATGTTGTTTCTAATGATTTTGCCACCTGACCTACCATGGTGTGTTCAAAGCCCATATAGGCCGTTATAAAAGCTGCAAATTTCATAAAATCTCTACGATCATACCCCTTCTTTATTGCACTTTCATAATAAGTTTCTTTTACTCCATTATTTGTTGCCATAACTGAAATTAAATTAAAAAAAAAGAACTTTTACATATACACATAATTATGTAATATATATGGCATTAAAGTTATAATATAAAATTCAATTTTACAAGTTAACTACTTAATTTATAACGATTTAAAATTATAAAAGTATGATATATATCATACTTTTATAATTTATATTATATTATATTGTCGGTTATTTTTATATAAAATATAAAGTCTTTAAAATGCACGAATTGTCAGTAGCTTTAGGTATTGTAAAAATTGCTGAAAATGAAATTTCTAAGGTAAAAGCCGATAAAGTTGACTTGATAGAACTTGAAATTGGTATGTTAGCCGGTATTGAATTTGATTCATTAGATTTTGTTTGGTCTTCTGCAGTTAAGGATACGGTTTTGGAAAATGCAATTAAAAAAATTAATATTATTACCGGTAAAGCTAAATGTGTAGATTGTGATACCGTTTTTGATATAAAAAACATTTATGATCAATGCCCAAATTGTAGTAGTTTTTTAAAAGGTATTCTTCAAGGGAAAGAATTGAGGGTGAAAGTATTAGAAGTATCATAAAGTTTATAATAAAGCATTGACAATATCTTAGAATTTCTTATTTTTTAATATTACATTATTTATTTATTAAAACTTCAACTGCACTTTTATTAATTCGTTAATAATTGATATTTGTCATGTTTTGAATTTTAGCGATGTGTTACTTTTATTACATATATAATTAAACCTGTAATTATGCCGACTAAAAACAAAATTGATCGTAGTAAATTAATGTCTGTTCTATGGGAAATTCAACGAAAAAAAAGATGTATTGGTCATGATGACATTTCTAAAGTGGCACAAAAATTTAATATGTCAAGAATGGAATTGGAAGGGGTGGTAACTTTTTACCATTTTTATCACAAATTAGATTGTGGGAAGTTTACCATCTATCTTAATGACTGTATCGTTTCACAGTTTTCCGGAAGAGAAAAAATTCAAAAAACATTTGAAAAAGCTACAGGAGTCAAAGTTGGTCATGTTTCTGAGGATAAGATGTTTGGTTTATTCAAAACTCCTTGTATAGGTTTGAGCGATCAAGAACCAGCCTGTTTGATTAATTTTCAACCATTTATAAATTTAACTCCCGAAAAGGTTATCAGCATCATTGCACAATTAAAAAATGGCAAGAAACCCTCAGAAATTTGCGATACTCCAAAGAGTACTATTCATTATACACCACCAAAAAATAAAACAGTATTTTTTAAACCCTATACATGTTTTTCTTCTTTAAAACAATTACATAAACATTCACCCGAAGAAATTATTGATTTGGTTAAAGAATCTAAATTAGCTGGCAGGGGAGGGGCTTTTTTTCCTACTGGATTAAAATGGCAATTTTGCCGTCAAAATAAATCGGATGTTAAATATATTATTTGTAATGCTGATGAGGGAGAACCAGGAACTTTTAAAGATAGAGTTTTACTGGAAGAACACCCTGAATTGTTGATCGAAGGCATGATTTATGCCGCTTATTCGGTTGGAGCCAGCCATGGTTCAATTTACTTAAGAGCAGAGTATAGATATTTAGTCAGTAAATTGGAAGTCATATTAGATGATTACCGAAAAAAAGGATATCTCGGTAAGGGAATAAAGGCTAAGATACCTTTTGATTTTGATATTTATATACACTTAGGGGCGGGTGCATATATATGCGGTGAAGAAACCGCATTGATCCATTCTATGGAAGGAAAAAGAGGAGAACCGGGTACCAAGGAGTATTTTCCTGTTGAAAAGGGATTTAAAGGGAAACCAACTATTGTAAATAATGTAGAAACATTGTGTGCCGTACCTCGTATCTTTGAAATGGGGGTTGATAAATGGCTGCAACTAGGAACTGAAAAAACACCAGGAACAAAACTCTTAAGTGTATCAGGAGATTGTGAAAACAAAGGAATATTTGAAATTGAGTGGGGAATGAATATGCAAGAATTCCTAAAATTAGTTGGAGCTAAGAATCCTAAAATGATACAATTTAGCGGTCCTTCCGGTGATTGTTTATCAGAAGTTGACTTTAACAGAAATATATCTGGTGAAGACCTTATATGTGGTGGTTCAGTAATGATATTCAATGATCAAAGGGATTTGATGTATATATTAAAATCCTATTCTAACTTTTTTGTAGAAGAATCTTGTGGTATATGTGTACCCTGTAGAACGGGTAATTTTTTACTGAACAAAAAAATCGATAAGTTACTTTTAGGACATGCTGAAAAAAAGGATCTGGTTGATATTATAGAATGGAGTAAGATTATAAAAACTACAAGCAGGTGTGGTTTAGGGCAAATGTCATCCAATTCATTGAATGATGCAATTCAAAAATTTCCGGAAATATTCGAGAGAAGTTTGTCTGAAAATACAGATTTCAATAGGGCATTTAATTTAGACCATGCCATTGAAGAATATGATAAAATTATTAACGAAATGACTTCCGATTATGAATAAAATGGTAAACCTTAGATTAGATGGTAAAACCATCAAAGCTCAATCAGGAAAGAACCTTGTGGATGTAGCTAAAGAAAATGGTATTTATATACCTACGCTTTGTTATTTTAGAGAACTCAATCCGCTGGGTACTTGCAGAATTTGTACAGTTAAACTCAATGGTAAACATACAACGGGATGTACTGTAAAAGTGGCTGACGATATGGAGGTAGAAGTTAATACTCCGGAACTTTTAGATAATAGAAAGGCAATTATTGAAATGCTTTATGCAGAGGGAAACCATTTTTGCCCTACTTGTGAGAAAAGCGGTAACTGTGATATGCAAAATTTAGCTTATGATATGGGACTTACAGTTACGCGTTATCCACATGTTTTTAGCGATAAAATTGTAGACTTCAACCCTAAACGTATGATCATGGAATCTAATCGTTGTATTTTATGTAAACGTTGTGTAGAGGAGATTAAAACCAAAGCTGGTAAAGATGTATTTTCTTTTGTACAAAGAGGTATAAAAACAAGAGTTCATATTGATTATGAACAAGAGGATAAGTTAAGTGAATCGGAAGCATTACACGCCATGAATATTTGTCCGGTTGGTGCTATTCTTGTCAAAGGTATGATTCACGAACAACCTTTTGGAGATCGAAAATATGACTTGTTAGGTAAAAATATAATCCCAAAATTACTTAACAGCCAAGTGAGAAAGAATGAAAATGAAAAATTTATCGTCGCTACCACATCGCTGGCTGGTTGTTTTGGATGTCATATGTCATTGTTAGATATTGATACTGACATATTAGATATTATTGAAATAGTTGAGTTTAATAAATCGCCCTTGACGGATATAAAGAGTTTTACAAAGCAATGTCATATAGGACTTATAGAAGGTGGTTGTGCCAATTCTGAAAATGTGCATGTGCTTCAAGAATTTCGGAAGAAATGTGATATTCTGGTCGCTTTTGGTGAATGTGCAATAATGGGAGGTATTCCGGCAATGCGAAACTTTGTACCACTTCAAGAATGCTTAGAAGAAGCCTATTTAAATGGAGTGACCACTGAGATAGGTGCAAATGTGGTACCGGGACATGAGGATATACCAAAACTTTTAAATAATGTATATCCATGTAATGAAGTAGTAAAGATAGATTATTATATTCCCGGTTGCCCTCCTAATGCACACCATATTTGGAAGGTGGTTAAGAGCATATTGTTAGGAGAAGAATTTTCTATCACACATGACGAATTTAAGTATGATTAATAATTGAAAATACAAATTGCAAGCACCAAATAGGATGTAAATGTCAAAAATCAAAAAAACTAAGGTTACAAATTTCAATATTTACGCAATGTATTTGAAAATTGAGTTTTGGAAATTATCACTAGGTATTTTAAAATAAAAAGTATGTCACAAAAATTAGTAATAGATCCCGTAACACGTGTTGAAGGACATGGTAAAGTAACAGTACATCTTGATGAACAGAACAATGTAAAAGATGCTTTCTTTCATATTGTAGAATTTAGAGGGTTTGAACGTTTTATTCAAGGGCATCCCTATTGGGAAGCTCCTGTGATGGTACAACGTTTATGCGGTATATGCCCGGTAAGCCACCATCTTGCTGCGGCTAAAGCTATTGATCAGATAGTAGGATTAGAACCGGAAGATTTATCACAACCAGCACAAAAGATTCGTAAATTATTGCATTTCGGACAAATTTTTCAGTCACACGCCTTACATTTTTTCTATTTAGCATCTCCAGACCTATTGTTTGGATATGACGCTGATCCTTTAAAGAGAAATGTAGTAGGTGTAGCCATGGAGTATCCGGCATTAGCCAAAAAGGGAATCTTAATGCGTAAATTTGGGCAAGAGATTATTAAATTGGTAGCTGGTAAACGCATCCATGGTATTTCTACAACACCCGGTGGAGTACACAAAAGGATAACCGTTAAAGAACGTAATTATTTTTTAGATGGTATTGATATTCCTTCTGTTGATACTATGATAGATTGGTCCGTTGAGATTCTCGATTTTATTAAAGAATACCATCAAAAAAACAGAGAGTTCTTAGACACTTTTGCTGCTTATCCTTCTGGACATTTAGGGTTGGTAAAAAAAGAAAATGGCTTTTTAGAATTATATGATGGTAATTTAAGAGCCATAGATGCACTTGGCAATAGTACACTAGATGATATTCCTGATGATGATTATGCAGATTATTTCTATGAAGGTGTTGAAAAATGGTCCTATTTAAAATTCCCATATTTGAAACATTTAGGAAGAGAAAAAGGATGGAATAGAGTTGGTCCATTGGCAAGAATTAATATATGTGAAGGTATTGAAACTCCATTGGCAGAGAAAGAACGTCTGGAATTTATGGCAATGACCAATGGTAAAGTAAATAATATGACCATGTATACCCATTGGGCAAGGTTGATTGAAATACTGTATTGTGCCGAGATGATGAAAAAGCTGTTGGAAGATGATGATGTTCTGAGCAATGACCTGTTACGGAAGGGCAAACGTAGAAATGAAGGTATTGGTATCATAGAAGCACCGAGAGGTACGTTGATACATCATTATGAAGTGGATGATAAAGATAGAATTACACGATGTAATTTGATTGTATCCACAACACACAATAATGAACCCATGAACCAAGCTGTAAGATGGGTAGCAAATAATGTGCTTGATGGTAAACCCAAAATTACAGAGGGGATGATGAATCAAATAGAAGTGGCAATTAGAGCCTATGACCCTTGCTTGAGTTGTGCAACACACGCTATGGGTCAAATGCCGATGCAACTGCAACTAATAGATCAATACGGAAATATTATTGATGAAAAATTACGATAAAATATTAATTATTGGAATTGGAAATTCCGGTCGGTCTGATGATGGTTTAGGATGGGCTTTTATTGATAAAATAAAAGGAAATTTACCAGGAAATTTTGACTGCGAATATAGGTATCAATTACAAATTGAAGACGCTGAATTAGTTTCACACTATGCAGTTGTTTACTTTATTGATGCCCATATAAAACAATTTGATAAAGGATTTGATTGGAAGGATTGTTGCCCTAAAGCAACAGATAGCTTTAGTACACATGAATTGGATCCGGAAACTGTTTTGTACTTAACAAAAAATATTTACAACAAACAGCCCAAAGCATCAATTTTAGGAATTTCCGGTAAGAGCTTTCAGCTTCAGATAGGATTAACTAAGATAGCTCAGGAAAACTTAAGACATGCTTTAGAATCTTTTTATGAAAAAACAGGTTTAAATTATGTAAAAACAATAACCTGATAAATCTCATAAAGAGCAATAATTATATTTCTTATTTTTGATAAAATTAAAATTTAAAAAATATGTGTGGTACTTGTGGTTGCGGAAGTGAAGAAAACAGAGTCACTATTTTAAATCCAGCTGAGGTTAAAGCTCATCAACATGAGCATAGTGAACATGGACACGATCATCATCATGGAGAGCATACGCATGATCATGAACATACACATCATCATCATAAAACTGTGTTAGAAGTAGAACAAGATATATTGCAGCTTAATGAAGTGATGGCAGCCAGAAACAAAGGTTATTTTGAAGCCAAAAACATTTTTGCTCTGAACTTGGTAAGTTCTCCCGGTTCTGGCAAAACAGCTTTATTAGAACGCACTTTAGCGGATCTAAAAGATGAAATCCCTTTTTATGTTATTGAAGGAGACCAACAAACATTAAATGACGCGGATAGAATTGCCGCAATTGAAATTCCGGTAATACAAATAAATACAGGAAAAGGTTGTCATTTAGAAAGTGATATGGTGTATGAAGCTGTGAAGAAATTAAAAATTCAAGATAATTCAGTTTTAATGATCGAAAATGTTGGTAATTTGGTTTGTCCATCTATGTTTAACTTAGGTGAAAGTAAACGTGTTGTAATTATTAGTACAACTGAAGGTGAAGATAAACCGATCAAATATCCTGATATGTTTCATACGTCAGATATTTGTATTATAAACAAGATTGATCTGTTACCTTATGTAAATATTGATATTGATCAATTGAAACTATATGCCTTAAAAGTAAATCCAAAGTTACAATTTTTTGAAGTGTCAGCAACTAGCGGAAAAGGTATGGAAGCTTGGTATAATTGGTTAAGAGAAAATAAATTATAAATTCAGTAATAAAATATGTGTCTTTCAATACCCGGAAAATTAATTGAAATAACAGGTCAATTAGACGAGACTTTTAGAACAGGAAGGGTTTCGTTTGATGGTGTTATAAAAGAGATCAGCCTTGCTTTAGTACCCGAAGCAAAAGTTAATGATTATGTAATGGTTCACGTTGGTGCTGCCATTAGTGTTGTAGATGAAGCAGAGGCAAAAAAAACATTTGAAATTTTAATGCAATTAGATGAATTACATGATTTAGATGGACCCGATACGGACTAGTTAGGTTGAAATTTTCGAAGATTATAAGCTTTAGTATTAAAATTGTAGTGGTCATAAAAAGGTCTCGACTGCTTAAATAAAATGCAGAATTATGCAATGACAATTATCATTTTAATTATCATAGTTTATTTTTAATTTTAAAATAAATTAAAAAGTTAGGAACATGAAAAATTATCAGTTTAATAAAGTGCATGACGAATTCGGAAAAAAAGTGTTGGCAGCAATTCCACAAGTATTTTCATATGTAAAGCACAGATTATACGTTGCAGAAACGAAAGGGGTTATACCTCGAAATATGTATAAAACCAATGGAATAATTGATGATGCTATTGTAGATCTTTACAAGAAATATGAAGGCAAACTTGATAAGGTAGATGAAATCAAACTAAAACTTTTTGCTTTAGTTGAAGAACATCTAAGGTTATTACTTAAGAAAGAGGATTTTCATAAAAACACATTAAGCACTAGTCAAATTTTAAAAAATGAATTAAAATTAATGGAAGAAAACTTTGATTTTGATGCCGGTAATGATCTGATAATGCACGAAGAGCTTGATGATATCTCATATCATCAAGATGATTTTAAGAAATCGTTGTTTTTGTATAATAATGAGGAAGAAAAAAATATTATAAAAACGCTTGAAATACCTATAGAAAATAGCGAAATAACTGAAAAGAAAAGAATAGCATTCAATAAGATATATCATTGGTTACCTACTGAGACCTCTGATATTTTAGATCTTTTTATTTTCGGAAAACTTACTTATGATGAAATTGCATTGATCAAAAAAGTAGCTGTTTTTGAAATAAAAAGTAATATACAAGAAGTTAGTACGGTATTTAGAAAAAATGTGCTTTAGTTAGTTTTTTAGTTATTATTTTTTTCCTCTTTACGCTTTTGTCGCTCTAATTTTTTAAAATAACCTCTTAATAGAAAATTATGCTTTAGGGCTTCCAAATTTTCGTTTAAAAGCACACTTCCTACTTTAATATTTTTCATCGTTTCATCAATATCTTTTACCAATACGGTATCATTTACTATATAGTTTAAAGTGCCTTCTCCCTTTTTTATATTTAAAACAACATCATTTATATTGGTAATTACCGAATCAATTCCGCTGCTAGATTGGTCTAAATTGCTAATGATTGATCTTATTTTGGTTGCAGAAAGAGAATCGCTCAACAGCACAGCGGCCAAACTTTCATCATAATTAACAGATGTGATGATTTGGTTTAGCTCTTTAATTGTCTTAGAGGCACCTGTACTGGCTATTTTTAGATTTATAATGGTTTGTTTTAAATTTGAAGCCATTTCAGGATCGTTAATTAGTAAGCCCAACGTACCTTCACTATTATGAATAGATGTAGTTATTTTTAACAAATCTGCCGTCAATAATGCTGCATTTTCATTAGTAGTATTTAAAGTAGTTAACATATCATTAGTAGAAATTTTACTGAATGATTTAATAGTGTCTTCTGGATTTAGAGGTAAAGCATATCCTTTGCCGGGAATAATGTTAATGACCATACTTCCTACCAAACCATCAGATCCAATAATGGCAACAGCATTCTTTTTTATATGTCTTAATATTTTATGCTCAATCACCATATCAACCGCAATTGTAGTATCATTTATCATTATAATATTTTTTACTGTCCCCACATTAATACCTGAATAGCGTACATTATTGCCAAGCATTAAACCATTTACATTGTTAAAAACGGCACTTATTCTAAAAGTTTTACCAAAAAAATTCTGTTTATTACCAATGAGGTATAATGCTGTAATTAGAATAAGTGTAGTTAAAATAATAAACAAGCCAAGATTAAATTTTTTTGTATTTGAAGTTTTCATAAGTCCTTTATTTAAAAAATGCTTGAATTTTTTTATCTTTAGAAATAGCTAATTCTTTAAATGAACCTTCTGCATAATTAATGCCTTCTATGAGTAGAATCATTCTATTAGAAATTACCCTTGCACAATCTACGTCGTGAGTTATAATTAGTGAAGAAGTACCATGTTTTTGTTGAATTTCTTTCATTAGTTCAATAATTTCCTTAGCAGTAATAGGGTCAAGGCCAGTAGTAGGCTCATCGTAAATGATAATTTTTGGATTTAAAATGATTGCTCTAGCCAAAGCTACTCTTCTTTTCATTCCTCCTGAAAGCTCTTCCGGCATTAAATCAATGGCATCTAAAAGACCTACACTTTCAAGAGCATCTAATACCAATGTATCTTTAATTTTAAATTTATCCTTATTTTTACGTAAAGGAAATTCTAAATTTTCACGAACCGTCATTGAATCATACAATGCACTTCCTTGAAATAGAAATCCAATTTCAGAACGCAAATTATCTAATTCTTTCTGCTGTAATATTGTAATATCTTGATCCATAATTATAATGTTTCCACTATCAGGTAATAATAGGCCTAATAAACACTTAACCATAACTGATTTACCTGAACCCGATTTACCCATAATCACTAAATTTTCACCTTCAAACAACTCCATATTAAAACCATTGAGTACATGATTGTCACCAAAACTAATTTTAAGATCTGATATTTTTATAATAGGTGATATGTTTTTTGCGTAATTCATTTTTAAATTTCGAAAAATATATCTGAAACAAAAACGGCTATAAAATCAATTATAAATAATAACATCGATGTATATACAACCGCAGCATTAGATGCTTCTCCAACACCTACAGTTCCTTTCTTACAATTATAACCTTTATAACTACCGACCAAACCAATAGCGAAGCCAAAAAATATTGACTTAACGGTAGCCGGTAATAAATCTGAAAATTCTAATGCATTGAACACCTTATTAAAATACAACTGAAAGGAAACATCTCCTTTTAAATTTTCAACAATCGCAGAGCCACCTAAAGCGATGGCGTCGCCAAAAATAATAAGTAGTGGTACCATTAATGTAGTCGCCAAAACACGGGTAACTACCAAATACTTAAACGGATTTGTACCAGACACTTCCATCGCATCAATTTGTTCTGTGACTCGCATAGATCCCAGTTCTGCACCAATACCAGAACTTATTTTTCCAGCACAAATTAAGGCAATAATAACGGGGCCAATTTCTCTAACAATAGAAATACTGACCATATTTGGCATCCAAGATTCGGCACCAAATTCCATTAAAGTTGGTCTTGATTGAAGGGTAAATACAAGTCCTAAAATAAAGCCTGTTACACTTACTAATAAAATAGACTTATTACCAACTTTATAACATTGCCGAATTAGTTCTTTAATTTCAAAGGGTTTGGTGAATACTTCTTTAAAAAAACGACCTGCAAAATAAGATAATGCCCCAATTTCAATAAAAAAGGTTTTGATGCTATTAGATATTTGTAGCGATTTTATCATCTTAATAGTAAAGACTTATCTACTCAAATCTAGCGTATAAGAATTTGATATAAAATGATTTATATCAGTAAGTATATTTTTGGTAACACGTGTTTTAGAAAAATGTAAGCGTATTTTCTATAATAAGATAGATAGGTTTGCTAAAAAACTTAACTACAATACCTGATCTTCTTTAGTTGTTGTTTTGGGTATTAATTGTTCTTCTTCAAGTACAAATAATACCAAATTGATATAATCATCTACCGTTTCTTTGATAGAATTAGGATCTATAATATCTATATAACCTTTCCATATCAATTCACTTGCTTCTTCAGGACATATACAATATAAAGAGGTTTCTGCATGATACACCTTATATTTATCATAATATTTGCGATTGTGGTAAATATCTTGATTTATAAAATAATCATCTTTGAATCCTCTATGTGTATTTTCAAAATCACTATATGCTTCTGAAAACATTATTTTATCTTCAACACCTATTATTTTTGTAAATAATACACTACCAAATCCTTCATCTAACAATTTATTTTCAATTTTCTTTAAAGCCTCTTCAGATTTTTTTTCTTTAGCAAAAGATTTTCCAAACAATTCTAAACTAGTAACGGCCTCTGTTCCTCTTGACAGATATTCTTCTTTTAATCTATTTTCGAATTTTTGTCTTGCTTTTTTATTTGATGTCATTCCAACAATAAAAATCTTTGATGGCTCAAAATTTTCCACTTCAGGATTCTTCCAACTATTTACCAATTGAGTAGTTGAACAGCCCATTAGTAAAAATATAGCGATTAAAAATAGTAAATGTTTCATAATTTATGAATTTATACTTTCCCAACTAAGTAACGTATTAATAATATATTATCAAATGATATCTATCAGGTTAGACCATATAGATTGTATCAATCTGATATATGTATTATAGATTGACTATTTAAAGATTGAGATAATATTAAATTAAGAGGAAGTGATATAAATATACTTGTAAAGTATTTAGAACCCTTGAGACATTTTGAGTAATTCAGTTTCATTTAAAATTTTCACTCTTTTTCCGTCTAAGGCAATTAACTTATTTTTTTTAAATTCAGATAATAATCTAATGGCAGATTCGGTGGCTGTACCAATAACACTAGAAAATTCTTCTCGGGTTAAAATGATGTCTAAGTAGCCGTTATTATCTTCTCCAAAGGTTTCTTTTAGAAAGATTAAGGTATCCGCTAATCGTTCTTTTACACTTTTTTGAGCCATATTAGAGATAGACATATTCGCATCGCGTAGATCATGGCAAACAGTTCTCATCATATCTAAGGAAAATTTAGAGTTGGCTTTTATGGCATCAAAAATTTCTTTTTTAGGTATAAAACATGCCTCCATATCTTTTAATGCAGTAACTGATAAACTAACAGGCTCTTCACTTAAAACTGAACGGTAACCCAGCATATCTCCACCTTTGATGAATTTAACTATTTGTTCTTTTCCGTTAGTATTCAGTTTAGACATTTTACAAATGCCTTGTTTAATACAGTACACTCCGTTCAATGTGTTTCCTTCAGAAAAAATAATATCACCTTTTTTAAATCTTAATACATCTTTTTCTTCAGACATACTTTTTAAATCTTCATTATTCAAAGATTTTAATGTGCTAAATTCTCGAATGATACATTGTTGACAATTACCCATAGTAAAAAAATAATTAACGTGGCAAATATATTTAAAATATATGACATTTGTCATATAGATGTCTAAGTTTGCATTAGATATTTGCGACTTATTAAAATAATTTATGGCAAACGAAATTTGTTATCATTGCGGTACTGATTGTGGCTCAAAACCAGTGGTTTATGATGATAAACCTTTTTGTTGTAACGGTTGTAAAACAGTTTATCAAATTTTAAATGAAAATGAATTATCATGTTATTACGATTTTGAAGAGGCTCCAGGTAAAATTCCTGAAGAAATTAAAGGTAAATACAACTATTTAGATAATGAGCAGATTGTAGAAAAATTATATGATTTTAGAGATGGACAGACCAGTGTAATAACTTTTTATATACCACATATTCATTGTAGTTCTTGTATTTGGGTATTAGAAAATTTGAATAAATTACATAAAGCAATTAGTAATTCTCAAGTTAATTTTCCAAAAAAAGAAGTTAGAATTACCTTTAATAATATTAAAATTTCTTTAAAGCAAGTAGTAGAATTGTTAAGTTCTATTGGGTATGAACCTTTTATAAGTTTAGAAGATACAACAGTTTCTAAGCGTAAGGTTGACCGTTCATTAATATATAAATTAGGTGTTGCAGGTTTTGCTTTTGGTAATATCATGTTATTATCATTTCCTGAGTATTTTCAATCCAATGAGTATTGGTTAGATAAGTACAAACCATTATTTAGAATTATTATTTTTGTAATGGCTTTACCCGTAGTGTTTTATGCAGCCAATGAGTATTTTATTTCTGCTTATAAAGGACTTAAACATAAGATTTTAAATATTGATGTACCAATAGTATTAGGAATAGTCGTTTTATTTTTAAGAAGTACTTACGAAATATTTTTTAATATTGGGCAAGGTTATTTGGATAGCCTTTCAGGTTTTGTTTTCTTTTTACTACTAGGTAAAATATTTCAACAACAGACCTATAGCTTCTTGTCTTTTGAACGCGATTATAAGTCGTATTTCCCGGTGGCCGTGACAAAAATAAATAAAGATAGATCTGAAAGCAATATTGCAGTCTATGATGTCAAAGAGGGCGATAGATTGTTAATTAGAAACAATGAACTGATACCTACAGATGGTATATTAATTTCAGGTAATGCCCAAATAGATTATAGTTTTGTAACGGGAGAATCTCTACCTGTAGCAAAAAAATCAGGCGATAAACTGTTCGCAGGAGGTAAGCAAATGACTGGAGCGATTGAAATGGATGTTTTGCAAACGGTTTCACAAAGCTATTTAACGCAATTATGGAGTAATGATGTGTTCTCTGATCACAAGGTTAGTACTATAAAGAATCTAACAGATTCCATTAGTAAACGTTTTACCATTATTGTTTTGATAATAGCCTTTTTAGCGGGTGCCTATTGGTATTTTAAAGATGTAACTATGGTAGCAAATGTGGTCACAGCGGTTTTAATTGTGGCCTGTCCATGTGCTTTGGCCCTGTCTGCACCTTTTGCCTTAGGTAATATGCTTCGTATTTTTGGTAAACAAAAGCTATATCTTAAGAATACAGCAGTTATTGAAAATTTATCTAAAATTGATACGATAATTTTTGATAAAACAGGAACAATTACTACTAATAGAACGAAAATTTCTTTTGATGGTATTCCACTTTCTCAAGATGAAAAGCAAGCCGTAAAAAGTGTATTGAGATCGTCTAACCATCCTCTGAGTAGGATGCTGTATAATGAGTTTGAAGGTGATGAACAATTAGAAGTTGACGCATTTAACGAAGTGGTTGGAAAAGGATTAGAAGGTACAGTTAATCATTATCATATTAAATTAGGATCAGCCGATTTTGTACATGTTAAGGAAGATCAAAGTGTGCAAACTCAATCGTTTATAAGTATTAATAACAATATAAAGGGGAAATTTATTTTTGAAAATTCTTATAGAGATGGAATTGAAGATATTTTTAATGAATTGAAAGATAATTATCGCTTGGGAATTTTATCAGGTGATAATGAAGGAGAAAAAGAGATGCTCAAGGCCTTACTGCCTAGGGATACTGATTTAATTTTTAATCAAAAACCATCAGACAAATTAGATTATATTAAAAATAAACAAGGGTCAGGTGGCAATGTTTTAATGGTAGGAGATGGTCTAAATGATGCGGGAGCATTGGCACAAAGCAATGTAGGAATTGTGGTCTCAGAAAATATTAACGTGTTTTCACCGGCATCTGATGGTATTATAGATGCTACAAAATTTAATGTATTACCTCACTTTATAAAATTGTCTAGAAAAACGTTAAAAGTGATAAAATTGAGTTTTGTATTATCTTTTATTTATAATTTTATAGGCATGTTATTTGCTATTACAGGTAATTTATCGCCTATTGTAGCGGCAATACTAATGCCTTTAAGTTCTATATCTGTAGTTATTTTTGTAACAATTGCTACCAATTATGTCGCGAAAAGTACTAAATTTACCTCGGTTAACAAAACATGATAATTATCATGTTTTGAATTCTGATTAAATTCATATTTTTGTAAAAATTAATTAAATCTTCTTAATGGACATTATTTTCTTAATGATTTCAGTTAGTATTGTTATAGCAATAATTTTCTTTGTACTTTTTATAAAGTCTGTTAAATCAGGTCAATACGATGATTTATATACACCATCTGTGAGGATGCTTTTTGAAGATGAATTTATAAATGATGAATCTAAAATTAAAGAAACAAAATCAATCAATCAAATAACTAACAAATAATTTAATAATGGAAAAAGAACAATTTTATTACGATAACAAAATTGTAAAAATGTTCCTCATTGCCACAGTAGTGTGGGGCATTGTGGGCATGACAGTAGGCTTAATGGTGGCCTTTTTATTTAACTTTCCAAATTATATGGAAGGAATACCATGGCTGAGTTTTGGTCGTTTACGTCCATTACATACCAATGCTGTCATTTTTGCCTTTGTTGGTAATGGATTTTTTGTGGGAATGTATTATTCTATGCAAAGATTGCTTAAAGCAAGAATGTTTAGTGATCTTTTGAGTAGGATACATTTTTGGGGTTGGCAATTAATTATTGTAGCTGCCGCTATCACCCTTCCATTGGGGTTAACCTCTTCAAAGGAGTATGCTGAATTAGAATGGCCAATTGATATCGCTATTACTTTAATTTGGGTAGTAATGGGTATCAACATGATTGGAACCTTAATAAAAAGACGTCAACGACATATTTATGTTGCTATATGGTTTTACATATCTACTTTTGTGACTATTGCTGTATTACATATTTTTAATAATTTAGAATTACCTGTTTCTGCATTTAAAAGTTATTCGGTTTACGCCGGTGTACAAGATGCAATGGTACAATGGTGGTACGGACATAATGCCGTGGCTTTCTTTTTAACCACACCTATATTAGGTTTAATGTATTATTTTGTGCCTAAAGCTGCAAATAGACCAGTTTATTCTTATAGATTGTCTATAATTCACTTTTGGTCATTAATTTTTATCTACATCTGGGCAGGTCCACATCATTTATTGTATACTGCACTACCAGAATGGGCTCAAAATTTGGGTACTGTTTTTTCAGTAATGTTAATTTTCCCTTCTTGGGGAGGTATGATTAATGGTTTGCTTACCTTGAGAGGTGCTTGGGATAAAGTTAGAGAAGATCCAATTCTAAAATTCTTTGTGGTAGCGATTACAGGTTATGGTATGAGTACTTTTGAAGGCCCTATGTTATCCTTTAAAAACTTGAATGCTATTGGACATTATACGGATTGGATTGTAGCACATGTTCATATCGGAACTTTGGCTTGGAATGGTTTTATTATTTCAGGTATGTTATATTGGTTGGCTAGTAAAATATGGAAAACCAAATTATATTCAACAAAATTAGCAAATACACATTTTTGGATAGGCACTTTAGGAATATTGTTTTATGCTATTCCTTTATATGTAGCTGGGTTTACTCAGGCTTCTATGTGGAAACAGTTTAATCCTGATGGCACATTAGTATATGGTAACTTTTTAGAAACAGTTACTCAAGTTTTACCAATGTATGCCATGCGTTCATTTGGAGGTACTTTATATTTAACTGGTTTTATCTTATTGGCCTATAATATTTATAAAACTGCAAAAGCTGGATCAAAAGTTGAAGACGAATTGGTAGAAGCTGCACCACTAAAACAAATTACTGCAAGAAGAATTGCAGGTGAAGGTTGGCATTCATGGTTAGAACGAAGAACAGTTTTATTTACAATATTTGCAACCCTTGCTATATTGGTTGGAGGTGCAGTTGAAATTGTTCCACTCATAGTTGTACCTTCTAACATTCCGAAAATTACAAGTGTTAAACCATACACGCCATTAGAATTGGAAGGTAGAGATATTTATATACGCGAAGGTTGTAATAACTGTCACTCCCAAATGATTAGGCCTTTCCGTTCAGAAGTGGAACGGTATGGAGAATATTCTAAGGCGGGTGAGTTTATTTATGATCGTCCTTTCTTATGGGGTTCTCGTAGAACAGGTCCTGATGTACATAGAATAGGTGGAAAGTATAATGATAACTGGCATTTTAACCATATGTTTGATCCAAGATTAACTTCACCGGGTTCAATTATGCCTAGATATCCTTGGCTACTGACAGATGATTTAGATGTTTCTACTACTGAGGCAAAAATGAAAGGATTGGTAAGTTTAGGTACACCATATACTCAATCTGAAATAGATAAAGCATTATTTTTATTGCGTAATCAAGCAGAAGGAATTGAGAAAAATTTAAGGCAAGACCCCGAGTTTGTTAAGAACTATGGCGATGCGAATATGCAGGATAAAGAAATTGTAGCTTTAATTGCTTATTTACAAAGATTAGGTACAGATATTAAAAAAGGTGAAACCGCTCAAAATTAAAAATTATGATAAGATTCGTAAAACATTATTTTGAAGGTATAGCAAATGTAGAAATATATCCTATTATATCGTTATTATTGTTTTTTCTAGTATTTGTAACAATGTTGATACATGTACTAAAAATACCTAAAAAGAATATTGAAGAAATTAGTAACCTGCCTCTAGAAGGGGATGAAAACAACAACAACTATGAGTAATAATAACTTATCATTTTGGCAAAGAATAATTAAATCCCTAACAAAAGCAAATGAATTAGGGCAAGAAGAAGATATTATGACCGACCATGATTATGATGGTATTAAAGAGTTAGATAATGTTTTGCCACCATGGTGGCTATATGGCTTTTATATTACTATTATAATTAGTATTTTTTATTATACTCAAGTATTTTGGAATTCTGAAAAATATAGTCAATCTGAAGAATATGCAACCGCTGTTGCAAATGGAAAGGCTGAAGTAGAACAATATAAAAAAGACCATCCTGAGTTATATGACGATGCTAATTTAGTGGCTTTAACTGATGCCGCTGATATTCAAAAAGGGAAAGAATTATTTGCTTCTAAAACTTGTACAGCTTGTCATTTAGCTGATGGTGGTGGTAGTATTGGCCCTAACCTTACTGATGAAAATTGGATATTAGGCGGTGGATTTAAGAATATATTTAATACCATTGCTAAAGGTGGTAGGCCAGGTAAAGGTATGATTGCCTGGGAAAGCACCATTAGTCAAAAAGAAAGACAACAATTGACTAGTTATATTTTAACTTTACAAGGTACAACACCTGCAAATCCAAAAGCCCCTGAAGGAGATGTTTGGAAAGATGGTGATAATTAATCACAGATAAAATAAACACTAAGCATAGCTCTATTTTATTGAACTCGTCTTGATTTTTTAAGTAATTTAAAAAGTCAAGACGAGTTCCTCATTAAATGTGATAAAAGTTTCAATCAAGACTAATTATTCAAAGTAACTTTGCAAAATTATTAAAATTTAAAAGCTATTGTTAATGGCAGATCAGATTCAAGAAAATTTTAGAGATTCTATAGGTACAATAAATGAGGAGGGTGGTCGTAATGTTATTTACCCTAAAAAACCTACAGGTAAATTTACCAATTACAGAACTTATGTTAGTTGGTTTTTATTGGCCGCGTTGGTTATTTCTCCTTTTATAAAAATTAATGGTAATCAGTTTTTATTATTTAATGTACTAGAAGGTAAGTATAATATATTCGGTCAACCTTTTTGGCCTCAAGATTTTCACTTGTTGGTATTGTCAATGCTAATAGGCATTGTATTTATTATACTTTTTACAGTAATTTTTGGAAGGATATTTTGTGGATGGATGTGCCCGCAAACTATTTTTATGGAAATGGTTTTCAGAAAAATTGAATTTTGGATTGAAGGTGATAGACCCAAACAAATAAGACTTGATAAGCAACCTTGGAATGCAGAAAAAATTCGTAAAAAAGGAACAAAATGGTTTATTTTCTTTTTAATTTCATTTTTTATAGCGAACGTATTTTTAGCCTATTTTATTGGTAGCGATGAATTGTTACAGTACATTACCGATAACCCATTAAACCACATAGGTACATTAATTAAGTTATTGGTATTTACCATGGTTTTCTTTTTTGTTTTTGCATGGTTTAGAGAGCAAGTATGTATTATAGTTTGCCCTTATGGAAGATTGCAAGGTGTGTTGTTGGATAGAAAATCAATTGTAGTTGCCTACGACTATAAAAGAGGAGAAGATGAAAATGGACGTAAAAAATTCCGTAAAGGAGAAGATAGAAAAGACTTAGGTCATGGTGATTGTATTGATTGTAATCAGTGTGTGGTGGTTTGTCCAACAGGAATAGATATTAGAAATGGTACGCAATTAGAGTGTGTAAATTGTACTGCCTGTATTGATGCTTGTGATGAGGTTATGGTAAAAACCGGTTATGACCCAGGTTTAATACGGTATGCTTCTGAAGATAATATTACCAAAGGTGAAAAATTTGTCTTTAATACAAGAATTAAAGCATATTCTGCAGTTTTAACTATTTTAGTAGGCGTATTAGTTACCTTATTGTTTTTAAGATCCGATATAGAGGCAACAATTTTAAGATTGCCTGGACAAATGTTTACAACAACAGAAACATCTGTGAAAAATATTTATAACTTTAAGCTGATTAATAAAACCGTAAAAGATTTAGAAAAAGTTAATATAAAGCTAATTTCTCATGAAGGTGAAGTTACAATTGTTGGTGGAGAGAGTCATGTTTCTAAGGGTAGTTTAACGGATGGTATGATGTTTATAGAAATTGATAAAAAAGATTTGAAGAAATCTAAAGAAAAATTAAAAATAGGTATTTATGCTGACGGAAAATTAATTGAAACCACAACCACGAATTTTCCGGGACCTATGATAATTAAATAATGATAAATTATTGATAATATCTCGAATTTTAAAACATGTTAAGATGAAAATAAAAATAAATTGGGGAACGGGTGTTGTAATTGCAATGGTTTTGTTTATGATCTTTATATTACAATTTGTATATAGAACTTTGGCAAATGATAAATATGAGCATCAATTAGTATCGGAAGATTATTATAAGGATGAATTGTATTATCAACAAGAAATTGATAAAATGAACAATGCCAGTAAACTTGAGCAGAATACAACATTAGAACGCACCAAAGAAGGTTTTTTAATTACTTTTCCTTCAAAAATGGATGTGACTAAAATAATGGGTAACATCTATTTTCAAAGACCATCAAATGATAAATTAGATTTTGAACAAGATATTAAATTGACTGACAATCGTATCGTAATAAATCATGATAATTTAGTTTCGGGTAAATGGAAAGTAAAAATAGATTGGAAATATAATGATGAGGAATACATGCTAAAAGAAGATGTTTTTTATTAAAAAGATAGCTTTAAATATTTGGGTTATCTTATAGACAATTATATCAAAGCCTAACAAAAGAACTAAAGATCATTTTTTATACTGCTTTCATATTAGGATTATTAGGTAGTTTTCACTGCATTGGCATGTGTGGACCCATAGCATTTGCATTACCCGTCGATAGAACTAGTAAACCCAAAATGATATTTCAAACTATTTTATATCATTTAGGGAGATTGTTTAGTTATGCATTAATTGGTTTAATTTTTGGATTGGTAGGTAAAGGTTTATATCTGGCAGGTTTTCAACAACGTTTGTCAATTTTAGTTGGTGTTTTAATGATCGTTATGGTTTTGATACCTGTACATATCTTTAATAAATATAATTTTTCAAAACCTCTATATAAATTTATTGGTTATGTTAAATCTCAATTAGGTTATTATTTAAAAAGAAAAACCAATAAGACATTTTTTTACATAGGTTTTTTTAATGGATTTTTACCATGTGGATTGGTTTATATGGCCGTGGTAGGTTCTATTGCTGCTTCTAGTTCATTGAATGGTGCCTTATATATGTTTTTATTTGGATTAGGTACTGTACCAATGATGAGTGTTGCGGTTTTGGTAGGTAATTTCCTGAAGGGTTCTATTAGAAATAAAATTCAAAAGGCCATACCTGTATTTGTGGTCATTATTGGTTTATTATTTATACTTAGAGGATTGGGATTAGGTATTGCATATATTTCTCCATCTGATGCAAAACTGCAAATTTCTAACAATGCTGCAGCTTGTGAATAGACTTTGAGAAAAAATACAAAAATCAAGAAAAGGGACTAATAATAGCTTTAAAAAATATTGAGTTTTGTCATATAGAGCGAAATGTAAAGTAGCGAAGAATCTATTTTAAATTTACGTACTCATTCTGATCAATATGAACTAAATCATTCTTATTATTTTGTAGTATTGCTTTTACGTGTAGATAATCCTGATAACTAAGATTTTTATCAAAACTCAAATGTAAATGAAATTGAATACTGTCTTGTTGTTTACTTAAAAAGTTACTAAATTCATCCACAGTAATTTTATTATCATTGAGTGAAATACCATGTTTATCATAATCGATAAGTAAATGTTTGGTCAAGCTGTCATTTGTCAAAATAGTTTTATCAATTTTCTTGTCTGTTATATAATTAATTACCTCAAATTGTACTGTAGATAAAGTGTTAGAATTAGAATCTACATAACTAAAAAAATTATAATCATTCTCATCTTTAGGATGCATAGCGGGTTTTTCCCTTTTTTCAATCAGTTTTTTTAATTGGGGAACAATTTGATGTAATGGTAATTTTTTGTCAATATTAAAGATCCAATTAGTTGTAGAAATAGAATTATTTCTATTTAATTCTACAATGGTATCACCATCTTGTACCTTGAAAAACATCCAAATTTGAGAGTTGTCATAAATGGTATCTTGAATACCACTTACACCTAGAACAGGAAGTTGTACATTTTTTTTCTCACAACCTACAGTTATAAATAGAAACGAAATTATTAATAATTTTAATGTTTTCATTTAATGTAATCTTTTAAATATTCATCAGCATAGTTTTCACATAAATTTATTGTTTCTTGAAGGTCATTCATAGTTGTTCTTGGGTTTATCAAACACATTCGCAAGACTACTTGATCAAGTAATATAGTTGTAACTAATACAGCATTACTTGAATTAGTTATCTGCTTAGAAATATACTGATTTAGTTTATCTATTGTTTCTTCAGATAAATTATAACTTATAGGATTATATCTAAAGTTAATCACAGCTAATGTTGCAGGAGAAATCACTTCCCATTTTGGGCTTTCTCTAAAGACATTCTCTAAATTTTCAGTTAAACTTATACTATATTGAATGGCTTCTTTAAAAGCATTTAGCCCAAATGTTTTAATAGACATATAAAATTTAAGTGCTCTAAAACGACGGGTCAATTGTATACCGTGGTCATAAAAATTAATCTCAGATTCATTCCCTTCAATATCTCTCAAATATACAGGTTTTTCACTAAATGTTTTACTTAGCCATTTGTGATCTTTTACTAATAAACAACCAATTTCATAAGGTTGAAAAAACCATTTATGAGGATCAACTGTTAATGAATCTGCTTTTTCAATTCCTTTTAAATATTGACTGCCTTTTTCTGATAATATTGCTGCACCTCCGTATGCCCCATCTACATGCATCCATAAATTTTCTTTTTTACAAATAGTTGCAATCTCTTCCAAAGGATCAACCGTACCGGTATTTGTTGTTCCGGCAGAAGCGATAATACAAAATGGTTGATATCCTTCTAATTTATCCTTGGCAATAGCATTTTTTAGTTTATTTAATGACATTTTAAACTCCATATCAGTTGGAATTATTCTAACTTGACGTTTTTTAAAACCTAATATGCGTATTGCTTTTATATTCGATGAATGTGCTTGGTCTGATAAATAAATAATGGCTTTTGAATAATCACCGCCACATTTTAAACGTCTAGCAGTTGTCAAAGCTGTTAAATTAGCCATTGAACCACCACTGGTTAAAATACCACCACCTTCTTTAATTGGAAAATCAAACATTTCTAGTAACCAGTGTATTGTAACAATTTCTAACTCAGCAGCAGCGGGTGATGCTGACCACCCACCGGAGAAAACATTAAAACCAGAAGCAATGGTGTCTGCCATAACACTGATATAATTACTTGGACTAGGAACAAAAGAATAAAACTTTGGATGAGTAGGTAAATCTACATTAGATAATACATTTTCAATGACATGATTTAGCACATCGTTCGGTGGGGAAGCATCATTTGGTATCGGTTCATGTAATAAAGCATCCATTTGTTTTCTATCAGAAAAACTATTTAATTTTTGGTTGCCTAAGTTATCAAAATGCGATACCAATAAGTCTACTATTTTATAACCATATTGTTGCATTTCTTCTTTTGAAAGTGTTAGCGGAGCATTCAAATCGTTAGGCATATTTTTACGTTGTTATAGTTTTCAAATTAGAAGAATATTTTGTGGCAAAAGTACAAAAAAGGAAGGGCGAAACCTTTAATTAATATTTAATATTTTGCAAATATTACAACGGAAAAAACATTCTTACATCAGTAGGTTTAAGTATTGATACGAATCATATGGCAGTATGATATTGTAGTATTAAGTGCTGATAATCAGTATGATAGCACTGAATATGATTAAGTAGCTAATTACTGTAATTTTCCAAAAAACATTGGCTTTCTTCAATTCCATAAAATTAAATACAACTAACAAGAATTTGGTTATTGATAGTCCCAAAATAATAAACATTACATATTTAAAATTATTTCCGCTATTAGAAAATAAAGCCGTTGCTATGGTAAGTAATATCAAGAGACTAAGTGTATAAATATCGTTTTTCCTCATGATTATAATATTAGATAAAGTATTGGGAAAAGTAACAACCAAATTAAATCGCACATATGCCAAAATGCAGCACTTGCTTCGACATCTTCTAATACTGTTGTTTCTTTTCTTATTCCATTGTACATAAATAATAAGATGACCAATCCTACTAATACATGGATAACATGAAAGCCTGTCAATAACCAATAAAAAGTAAAAAAGGAATTATATCCTAATGTATAACCTGCATTGATTTTTAGATAATATTCTACAGATTTGAGTATCAAAAATAAAAAACCACCAAGCATAGTAATTTTTAAAAAAAGTGCTGCCTTTACTGAATTGTTTTGCTTAAACTGATGAACAGTTGTCGCCATAAAGAATCCACTTGTCAATAAAAATATAGTATTTAATGCTCCAAAAGTTGTATTTAAAGCTAATCTTGATTGATAAAATAATTCAGGATTTTCTTTACTATTGAGCACTAAAAAAACGAGGGCAATGCCAAAAGTAACGAGCTCTAAAAAAATAAGGATCCACATTAGTATACCTCCTGGAGGATAATAGATATTTTTATAGTCTATTATATTTTTATTCATTGGTGTTGACTTTGATAAAGGTGTTATTATTTATTATGTATGTGTCGGTTTGAGTAATATTCCATGATTTTTCTTGAAGCGTATTCATACCCATAACAGAAAATGTTATGGAAAGTGTATCATTTTTTCTGTTTAAAATTAGTTGTTTAAAAGAATTTTGAATAGCTGATTTTGAAGGTAGATTTGGACACTTGTTTAATTTGTAAACGGCCAACATATCATTCGAAAACCATTGTAAAAGGTTATTCAAATGACTTATTTCACACTCATCGTCAATATTCATTTCTTTTAATAGTTGGCATTTTATATTTGAAGAATTGTTTTCGCATTCATTACCATAAGCATATAAATACCAAAATATTAATGCCTTTTCTGCCTGATCAGTATTCAGAATGCTAACGTTGTTAATACCTTCTTTGTTTAAAATAATTCGAGTATAATTTTTAGATTTTACTTTGCAAGAAATTAGAGAGATTAAAAGAAATATTAGTAGTAAATACTTCATATTAAATTTTTAACAAAGGTAACAAATAAAAAGACTATTATGTCTTTTTAATAATATTTTCAAGACTATATAATAAGTTATTTAGTTAAATTGCCAGCTAATCTTTGCTATTATCAATGATAAAAAGTAGTATTGAAACTGCAAAGAAAATACCTGCAATTATTAGCACATATTTCATGTATGGCCAATTCACAAAACTACCTATAGAACCAACCATTGCTAGTTGTAAGCCGATTGCGAAAGCAATTTTTACTTTTTTTGTCATGATTTATGTTTTATTCTATCGTATAATTTTGCCAATGATTGCAATAACTCAACTGGTGTTGTCAGAATTTCATAATGATTTGAACCAAACATCTGTGGTAAATAATATTTAGCATTGGCTTCAATTGCGAGTGCATATGAATTAATATGACGTTCGTTCAACTCACGTAATGCCTGTTTCACATCATTAATGCCATATTTCCCTTCGTATTTATCATAGTCATTTGGTTTACCATCAGAAATTAAAATTACCCATTTGTTTTTGGTGTCACGTTTGTCTAGTAAAGACCCTGAATGTCGCAAGGCTGTACCTATTCTAGTATATCCTTCAGGTTCAATAGCACCCACTTTGTATTTCGCCTTATCCCAATCTTCATCAAAATCTTTTATAGTCAAATAAGTAGCGTAATTTCTGGTTTTTGAATAAAAACAATCGATAGAGAAATCGACATTAAACTCATTCAAAATTTCACCAAATAAAATAGAAACCTGCTTTTCTACATCAATTACTCTATTTCCTGCAGCATATCCATCGCTTGATAAACTGATATCTAACAACATTAAAATAGAAAGGTCTTTTTCTTTTTTTTGTTTGGATAAATAGATGTTTTCAGAGGGTGTGTGCCCGGAATGAACATCAATAAACAAGTCTGTAAGTGCATCTATATCAAACTCTTCACCTTGATTCTGTCTACGTTGTTGTTGGAATTTATTATTTACATTGGTTAACATTTTACGTAATCCTAATAAAGTAGAAGTATTATCTTGTATTGTTTTTTTGTAATAGGACAGGTCTGTTTCTTGAATTATTTTAGGATATAACTTACAAAAATCTTCTTTGTATTCACGTTTAGTATAATCCCATTCATCATAGTTAATATGAAAGTTTTCAGTACTTATTTCTGTACTTTCAGCTACCGTAGTATTCTCTACAAATTCTGCTTGATATACAGAATGAGAAGTGTCATCAACACGTACCGTATATTTCATATTTAACTCTTCTAACGCCTTGCTGTGCTCATCTAACTCGTCATCTCCATCAAAATCTCGCCAACCGCCTTCCCATTCTTCGGCAGTATCAATTTTTTCAAAATCATGCGTCATTACATAATCTTCTTGTTGTTTTTGATCTACTTGAAGTGACACTACTTCTTCAACAGGATTCGCTTTTAAAATAGTTTGAATTTCTTGTGAAATGGCTTTTTTAGCTTTCTCATTAAAATTTTTCAACTTTTGATCTGTTTGAGTAGCTTCAGGATTGTTACGCATCCACTTTCCATAAATAAAACTAAAATCTACCAGTATTTTTGGAGTAGATTTTGAATTATAATAATCAACTAACTGTTGATGAATGGTTTCAGCAATAGGAAACTCTTCAAATAATTTGACAAGTATTTCTTTTGACGATGTCAATGCTTTTTCTTGTGAGTCTTCTAAAACGTGATCTATATTATCATGCCAGTTTAGCTCTAAATTCTTTTGAACGGATAAATATAATACCCTAAATAAATAAAAGGAAAGATTTTCTTCATAGGTAAAGAATTCAGAATATAGAGTAGGGAGGAAGAAGTTATTATTTTTGTAACCACCTTCACGTTTGGCTGGATAAATATCAATAGAATTACCAGTAATAGCTCTTGCTAAGATACTCAAACGAGGTTTGATATCATCTAATTTTACTGTTTTAGAATCGGCTTCAAGTGTTTCTCTTTTTCTTTTCGAAAAGAAACTTGCTATTTTGCCATATATGTATTCGTCTAAAGCCATTTTTTCTATTCAAAGAGTCTGGGTCTCATTTTGAATGAAACCTTGACTTACTAAATCATAAGATTACATAAATCGCGTAAAGCATCGATTATTTCTAAATCATCTGTAAGTGGTTCTACAATTGCTACTTCGGTAGATAATCGTTTTGGTAAACCACTATGTATTAATTTTGCAGCATCTACAAGCAATCTTGTTGATACAGTTTCTGTTAAACCTAGTTCAGTTAGATTTCTAATTTTGGTAGCAATATTTACTAATTTTTTTGCAGTTGCTTTGTCAATATTGGTCTCATTAACTAAAATTTCAGTCTCTATTTTTTCTTCGGGATAGGTGAATGATAAGGCGACAAAACGCTGTTTGGTTGAAGGTTTTAATTCTTTAAACCCTTTCTGATAACCGGGATTGAATGATGCAACCAACATAAAATCTTTATGAGCTTTTATAGTTTCACCTAATTTATCAATATATAATTCTCTTCTATGATCTGTTAATGAATGAATGGCAACAATTACATCTGGTCTGGCTTCAGCAATTTCATCAAGATATATGATTGCCCCTTCTTTTACGGCCGTTGTCAACGGGCCATCTAACCAAATGGCCTCGGAACCTTTAATAATAAATCGACCAATTAAATCTGTAGCAGAAGTTTCTTCATGGCAGGCAATGGTAAGTAATTTTTTATCTAATTTACTTGACATAAATTCAATAAAACGCGATTTACCTGTTCCTGTAGGGCCTTTTAATAAAAACGGAATTTTATTTTTATAGGAATGCTCAAATACATCAACTTCTTTTCCTATTTGATGATAATATGGTTCGTTGCTCATTGTTTGTTATTATAATTCATATGTTGACTTAAGGTCATCATATGAATATTAAAGAAGGCGTAAATTTACAAAAAAAGCCAGAGTTAATTTTTTTTAATTATCACCTCTGGCTAACTACTATTAACTAAATATGAACTAATTATTACTTAGGGTTGACGAAAAAAGTTTGGGTTTGAATGTGAACATGATCCATCCCCAGCTATTATCTACATCTCTATCTCCACCTTTTAATACTTCCATAGTATCCGTTGCAAACATTTTAGAATAACCTGCACTCAATGTTATATTTTTTGCAACCTTATATCCTGCTGTAAGGTCAATCTCGGTTCCTAAATTAGCATCCATTTTTGTTGAGCCATTAAAAACATCAGCTGCAGCTGAGAAGAAATGCGGAATTAATTTTACCGAAAACTTATCTTTCTTAAAGGCCAGAGTTGCATTGATATCTGTTAAACCAACTGAACCACCATGATTACCAACATAAAAATAATCCATCCAACCATTAAATTTGTGATTGGTACCAAATAAAGGAGCAAACGATTTAACGTCTGTGTCTATACTATTCATGTCTTTACCGGATAAATATTCCATGCCGACTCCAATTGTAAAATTATCACTTACCTTATAGCCAACATTTCCTGTAAAATAAGAAGCACTCACATCTGCTTCTAATGATTTTCCTGTTTGTAAATATGCAGCTATATTGGCGTTAAATTTTCCTGATTTATATGTTAATCGAGGGCCGATAGTCTGCATATAATTAACTGTTTGCTCTTCATTTGGTAATCCAATATTCTCTAAATATTCTATTCCTGTATTTAAAAGCAATACACTCAAACCAAATTTATTAAAATCACCATGATACCAAACATATTGAAAAGCCTTGTAACCTGCGGCATTACTGTATAAAGCATCGGTTAAACTTTGATTATCTGCATTGAGAGCTAAACCAACATCTACTCTGTTTTTATCATTTGGTTTAAATTTAAATAAGAATGCGTCATGACTTCTTGCTTGTTGTGCCCAACCTACATTACCAAAAATTCGATGATCATCATAAACAATTTCTTGACGCCCCAATTTTAAAGAAATTTTATCTGATAATAAAGCTTCTGCCCATGCTTCGTGTAATGCAGTTGCATTGTCATCACTAGCCAAGGTACTAACATCTCCCCAAACTCTTACATTTTGAAGTGTTACACCCAATCGAATTTTGTCTTGTTCAAAATTAAAATTTATCCGTGTACGTTGCGAAACAAAGTTTGCGCCATCTGTATCTTTATTCAGAAGCGTTTTATAACCATGTCTATTTTCATAACGAGGTCTTACTTCAGCTGATAGATCAAACTGTTGAGCAGTTAATGTAGTTACACAAAGTATAACTAGGATTGTTAAATAAAGTAACTTTTTCATGACTATATCTATTTGTAATATTATTAAAAATTAAAAGTTGTTTTTATAAAAAGTGATCTTCCCCAAAGCTGTAAATCTCTTGCATGTGCTTCGCCAATTTGATTTGTTGTTTCAATATTTTCAACATCAAAAATATTTTTAATCCCAAGAGACATGTTTAGCGTATTTTTTAAGAAATATTTTGACAAGCTTGCATCTAAATTATTGAAATCATCTCTTGTTATTTTCTCTAAATTATTAGTGTCTTCATTAATGAAAAATCCATCTCTTTTTCCGGTATATTTATAAAATACAGCAACATCAACACCAATATTTTTTATTTGATAATTGACATTTGATGTGACTTCAGGAGCAAATAAAAACTCTTCTGAATTAAACTCTTCATTAAATTTATTATAACGACCTATTAATGAAATTCCAGTTCTTACACTGAGGTGATTTGCAATTATATAAGAAAAGTCAATTTTTCCACCAATAGATTTAAATTGATCAACATTAATATAATTTCTATTAAAATCTACTAACTCGCTTAATGCTATTAGGTTAGAAATGTCATTATAAAATAATGATGGTTCAATTTTTATTGAGTTTGAGTTGTTGAATGATTTGCAATAAGAATATTGCAAATTAAAACTATGTGATTTTTCAACTTCTAAATCTTCATTACCGGATATAATATATGTAAAAGGACCAGCCGTTAAATGAAAATCTAAAAACAATTCTTTTAATGAAGGTGCCCTAAAACCACGGGCATATGAAAATCGAATTGTGTTATTATTGTTAATTTTAAATTTTGAATTTAAAGCAGGAGACATTAAGGAGCCATAACTACTATTATAAGTATATCTAACCGCAGGTTGAATTTCAAAATTTTCTAGTACTTTATAATTTACGCTACTAAAAAGGGCATAGGTTTTAATGGTTTGTTTTTCATCTAAGATTCGTTCTCCAGATGTAGACTCAGTTTTTAGATCAGTACCAATGGCAAAATTTAATTTATTATTAAATTCACTTTTACCCAATTGTGCCATAAATCCACCATAATTAAATTTAACGATATTATCATTTTTATTGTCTGAATCAGCTTTTTTTGTAATTAAAGTTTCTGAGTCAACGTCAAAAGTATTATGATATCTTTGGTAATCTAAATAGGTTATGGTGGCTTTTATAAATTTATTGCCAACTACTTTTCCTTCTAAATTAATTGAGTTGTCAATTCTTCTGGTATAATAGTCTTTATCTTGAATATTGCCTTTTCTGTCAGGTTCACCAATTGAAATTAATTTTTCGTTTGAAAAATTGCTGTTAAAACGAAGTTGTAAATCCTTTAATTTTCTACCATACATTAAGCTTGTAAAATATTGATCCTTTTCTTCCCAATTTAAATTCCTTGTAGCTTCATTACTACTTACCGTGCTTAAACCATTAAATTTATAAGTCCCTCCATTTATTTTAATATTATTATCGCCAAATTTAAAACCAACATTTGCATTTAAATTTGTTGCATCAATACTTTCATAATAAGCAGAAACATTACCTTCAACAGTTTCTTTTTGATTCTTTTTAGAGATTAAATTTATAATTCCTCCCATTGCATCAGTCCCATAAAAAACTGATACAGGGCCTTCAATAATTTCTATTCTTTCTATATTTAATAGGTTTATTTGACTGAGGTCTATGATGCCGTTTAATCGACCAATCACGGGTGTACCATCAATAAGTATTTTTATATTTTCTTTTGAAACACCTTGCAAGGCAATGCTAGAACCAAAAACAGAATTTTGAGCTAAATCTAGGTTTAATTCTTGTTGCAATAATTCTCTCAAGTTGTTTGCAGCTTTACGCTCTATGGTTTTTGTCGTAATAACCTTAACTTTATAGATAGCATTTTTTTCTGATTGTGGTACATATTGAGCAGTAACAACAACCTCATTTAATTGTTCAACTTTAAGTGTATCTACGGCCTTTTCTTGTGCATATAGTTGATTGAGCGAAAGCAATAGGAGCCCAAAGGATATGATTAATGTCCTCATAATTAGTAATATAATTTAAACCATTCGGCAGAAATTCTCTGCCGAATGGTATTAAGAAAAATGTTAGTAAACGTCGTTAGTTGTATTGTAAACATTAAATTTACCAGTTGGATTTTGTACCCAATCACCTTGAATAATTTGTTTCACTTCAAGAGTTTTATCATTATAAATAACAATAGCACTTTTTTCACCCATAAAATAAGAAACCCAAACTTCGTTACCTGCTTTGTTGTATTCAAAGTGCACAGCTCTTCCATCGACGCCTTCGGGAGCTTGAAGTGTTTTCTTTAATTCTAAGGTATTTGTATCGAACACATCAACTGCGGAATTTAATTTGGCATCAGGATTTAATGTTCTATCTACCCAAAGGTGTTTGGATTTTGGATGCGATTTTACAAATAATGCACCACCACCATTACCAGAAGCTTTTATTTCTTTTACAACTGTCCATTGACCTTCACCTTTATTGGTTTTAATAAGGGATAATTTATTTTCGCCTAAATGTGATGTTACCCATAGGTTACCTAAATCATTCTTAATATTAGTACCTCTTCCAGGATGTGGTTTTATACCAGTTTCAATAATTTTAACCAATTTTTTATTGGGTACATCAATGACCACTATTTTATTACTTGCATTTGCAGCCACTAAGAAATAATGTCCAGTTGAGTCAAACCCACCATCATGTAAGAATCTAGCTGAAGGAATTTGAGTCATTCCCGGGTTCTTAGGATCAGTATAATCAACGATCCAAACCATACCTGTTTCTTTAACATTGCAGATCCAAACAGGGTCAGTATGAGAAGCAACAATTGATGCTACACGTGCTTCTTCAATAAATTCTTTATCACCATCACAAGCATTTCCTTTCGTTTCTGTAACACTTAAAGGTTCTAAAGTTTGTGCATCTAATATTGCAATATGGCTAGGACTATAACCACCAAATACTAAATATTTATCTTCATAGCCTTTATATTTTGATACTTCAACAGAACGTGCATCAAAACCACCTTTTACTTCAGCAACAATTGTTGGCACTTTTGAATAGGTGTCAATCATGGTTATTCTACCATCTCTACCCACAGAATAAATATATCTACCAGAAGCGGAAGTTCTTAAAATATGTACGGCAAAACCTGTTTTTAAAACAGCTAATTTTTCTTTAGTATCACCGTCAATGATTGCCACCTTTCCTGCATCTCTCATAATAACTCCAAAAAAGTTTTTGATATTTCTAGTATGCTCTGGTTTTGCTGGTCTGTCAGCCACGGGAATAATAAGTTTCCAGCTTTTTTTGATTTCATTTATACCATATGGTGGAATAACTGGTGGTTCAACTTGTAAAAAACGAGTCATTAATTCAATTTCTTCTTCTGGAAGAATTCCTTTCCATTCCGGCATTCCGGCAGGTGTGCCATTTTCTATAAATGCTCTAATTCCGGCAACACCCAATGCTTTTGTAGCCGCACTTTTACCATCGCCATCAGGTAATAATGAAGGTCCGGTCGCACCTTTACGAGAAGAACCATGACAGCCGGCACATCGGTCAAAAAAGATGGCGGCTCCTTTTTCCATTTCTGCATCGGTTATTGCGATTTCTGTCGATTTTTTATCATCAACTTTTTTTAACTCTTCTTTTTTATCGTTTTTACAACTAAATGATAATGCTGCCATAACGATTAGTACAATTAATAAATTTAGTTTTTTCATTTAATTAAAATTTAACTTAGTGATACTTATCTTTACTATTAGTTAATAGAATTAGTACTTGGTGTAACAAAAGTTACGATTATATGTGACAAAAGTAGCACAACCTGTATTGGCTAAATATGACTTATGTCATATTTACTAAAAAAAAGATAAAAATGTCTTTAATAGCTACAATTACTATTTTATAAACTTGAACTTCAGTAGATTAATCGAATAAAAAAACCAGAATTAATAGGTAGATATCTACCTATTAATTCTGGTTAATTGTATAAAAAGTTACTTATTAAGCTATTGAGTCTTTACTTCTAAGGCTTCGTCAGTTGGTTTTCCATGTTTAATGAATTCTATGATATATAATGTTATGCCAACAGAAAATAATGTAGCCATGATGATTAAGACGATAAAATGAACTTGAATTTCTAATTGCACTTTCATAAAGTCTATTTTCATAATACGTTCCATATAAACTTGTGCTACACCGGCAACACCAAAAGCAACAGTCATCCCAATCATACCTATATTTGATAGCCAAAAAGCCATTCTACCTCGAGAACTATCATAATATTTTCTGCCCGTCATATTTGGTAAGGCATAACTTATTATAGCAAATACAATCATCGCGTAAGCACCCCAAAATGCAAGATGGCCATGCATAGCTGTAACTATTGTACCATGCGTATACAAGTTTGTTTGTGGTAATGTATGTGCAAAACCAAGTAATCCTGCACCTACGAATGATACAATTGCAGAACCTAATGTCCAATATAGAGCAATTTTATTTGGATGCTTTTTTTCGCCTTTTCTATACATATTTACAGCGAATAAAGCCATTGCTAAAAATGCTAATGGTTCTAAAGCAGAGAATATACCACCAACGATTAACCAAATTTTATTTACACCAATATAATAGTAATGATGTCCTGTACCTAAAATACCGGATAAGAAAGTCAATCCTACAATAACATATAGCCATTTTTCAATAACTTCACGGTCAACGCCAGTAAGTTTTATCAATAAGAATGATAGAATACCACCCATAATTAATTCCCAAACACCTTCTACCCATAAATGAACAACCCACCATCTAAAGAAAGAATCGAGTACTTGACTGTCAAAATCAAGCATACCTGGTAAGTAGAGTAGTGCCGCAAAGAGTAACCCCATAGACAACACTAGTGCGGTTGTAGTTTTTCGTTTTCCTTTAAATAAAGTAATTAAAATGAGTCCTAAGAATAGTAATACATTTACTACCACTAAATAATCTAACGGTCTTGGTATTTCTAAGAATTTACGACCTTCCCAATAATTAAAATGATAACCAACTATAGCTGCAACACCAACAAGTGCTAAAGATATTAATTGCACATAAGCTAATTTTACGCTCACTAATTCATGTTGAGCTTCTTCAGGAATGATATAGTATGCAGCTCCCATAAATCCAGATAATAACCAAACTACTAAAAGGTTAGTATGAACTGCCTTTGCAGTATTAAAAGGAATCCATTCATGGAGACCATCCATACCGGCATGGGCAAATCCCATGATAAAACCATAGACTAATTGTAATGATAATAGTAACATTGATAAGGCAAAAAACCAATAAGCTACCTTTTGTGATTTATATTTCATGATGTTTTTAGTTTAGTTGTTAATTTTGTCTTTTGCAAGCGGTGATACTACCGTTTCAAATCCGTTTAAGTCAATTTCTCCAATCCATTTAAAAAAAGCAACCATGTCATTTGCTTCTGCCTCCGACATATTATAAGCTACCATTTTCCTGCCATTGACTTGCCATGGTGCTTCAGACATTAAGGCGGCTTTAATATATGCTTCGCCTCTACGTTCAACTACTTTTGTTAATTCAGGGGCATAGTAACCGCCTTCTCCCATTATGGTGTGACACCCCATACAGTTATTTTTTTCCCATAAATGTTTACCACGGGAAACTTCTTCCGTAATGTTTTGATAATTACTCTGATCTTGGCTTTCACTTAAAGAGTATATAGTTAATCCTATAAAAATTAGGAATGTAACTAGGGTTCCTCCAAGAAAAAAAGCACGAGCTTGTTTTTTCGATAACATAATAGATTGGTTTAAATTAGTAAATTTAAAAAAAAGATACAATTATCTTTAATTACGCCAAAAGTATTATTAATGAAAAGATAAAAACATGACTTATGTCATAAAAGTTACACGGATAGTCGAATTTTATTAACAATGTCTAAAACAGAGGTTATTCAAGTTATTTCCGAGTAGATTTTTTAATTTTTTTAAATTTTACAGTAAAATGTCTCATGATTGGTGCTTCATCCACAATTATATATCCGGTTTTAGCTTTTTGCCTAGTATCATAAATATTTTTCAATACAGAAGCTATATATTTCATATGATTAAGTGAATAGGTTCTTCGCGGAATTGCCAAACGCACTAATTCTAATTCAGGATACCTGTTTTTTCTAGTAAAAGGATCTCTGTCAGCCAATACAGTACCTATTTCAACACCTCTTATCCCACCAATAATATACAATTCAATTGCCAATGCTTGAGCTCTATATTCATTTCTAGGAATCGTTGGTACAAATTTATTAGCATCTATGAAAATAGCATGTCCACCAAATGGTTGCAGTACCGGAACTCCATATTCTGTTAATTTTTTGCCTAAGTATGCCACTTGCTCAATTCGACTTTCTAAATAATTAAATTCCGTTGCTTCATCTAAACCTACTGCTAATGCTGCCATATCTCTACCATTCATACCGCCATAGGTTAAAAAACCTTCATACATGATATTAAAAACAGAAGCTTCTTTATATATCTTTTCACTATTTAAGGCAATAAATCCACCCATATTTACCAAACCATCTTTTTTTGCACTCATGGTCATTCCATCTCCATATGAAAAGAACTCTTTTGCAATTTCTTTGATAGACGTATCCATGTAACCTTTCTCTCTTGTTTTTATAAAATAGGCATTCTCAGCAAATCTAGCTGAATCAAAGAATAGAGGGATATCATATGATTTACAGAGTTTTGAAACGGCTTTAATGTTTTTCATTGAAACAGGTTGACCACCCGAACTATTACAAGTAATGGTAAGAATTACAAACGGAATTTTATCTTTAGGGTTTTCAGTAAAAACCTTCTCAAGTTTTTCAAGATCTATATTTCCTTTAAAAGGGTGATGAATAGTTGTATTAAAAGCTTCATCAATTGTACAATCAACAGCTGTTGCTTTTCTAAATTCAATATGACCTTTAGTAGTGTCAAAATGAGAGTTGCCGGGAATCAAATTACCTTCTTTTACCAGTACAGAGAACAAAACATTTTCAGCTGCTCTACCTTGATGTGTTGGTAAAAAATAAGTATAACCGGTTATTTTTTTAATTACTTTTTTTAATTTTAAATAAGATTGAGAACCTGCATAACTTTCATCTCCAGTCATCATTGCTGCCCACTGCTGATCACTCATTGCACCAGTGCCAGAATCAGTAAGTAGATCAATAAATACCTTTTCTGAAGTTAAGTTGAATAAATTGTAATGGGCTTTTTTAATCCATTTTTTGCGTTGTTCTTTAGTTGATCTTTTTATAGACTCAACCATTTTAATTTTATAGGGTTCGGCATAGGGTAGTTTCATTATATTAATTTTGAATTTGAAAATTGTTATGAGAAAAATAGTAGAATAAAAAAAAGTATTGTCTTAGATAGACTTAGGCGGAGATATTATCCGGTCGTTTGATTTTAATACAAACGTCTTTGTAAATAAGGTTACTCAATTTGAAAATGATCATTTCTGATTTACTTTTACAATATCAAAATTACTAATAAAGTAACCAATTTGGGTTAAAATACAAGAAATTTTAATTAAAGACAAAATAGTATTTTGTTACACAGATTAATAAAATAAATAATACCTTTGTACTTTAAATATATTTAGATTTGAACAAACACGATTTTGCTATTATTTTTATTGTTCTTTATATGATGGCAATGTTGCGTCCTTTAGGACCTTTAATTGTGTATTATATCAATTACGATTATATAGCCGAGGAGCTTTGTGAAAACAGAGACAAGCCTATTCTAGATTGTAATGGGCGTTGCTATCTTAATGCATTGATTAAAAGACAAGCACCTCAATCTGAAAATGAAAAACCTATTTCTACTGTTCCATTGAACATGAATGATTACCCTATTTCGACTTTAGATTTTTATAGGTACATATCGTCTTATGAATTTAATTTTAAAGAGCTGATTTCTTCTAATTTTTATAAGCATTTTATAATTAGTGAATATAGTAGTGCCATATTCCGTCCACCTCAGTTAGTGGCTTAAATTTCTTCTTATTATTGTATAAAGCTTTAGTTTTTCTTTTGGGAATTAATTTGGCATTTAGTGAATACAAATTGTTTTAAATTGATACAGTTTGGACATAGTAAAGAGATTAAGTAAATAACTTTCTTACTAAATTCACAATAGCAACAAATCTTACCCTAAGATGTTAAACGTCATTATTTTAATAAGAAGCATTCCTTATTTTAGTTTATAACATAAACTAAATATCAATTATGTTAAATAATAAAATTTAGTGCAATACCGAATATGTGTATTGTGCATCTGATTAATGTAAAGATCCTTTTTTAGGCATCTTTACTAAACAAAATATATAATGAATAAATCAATTTTTATTAGTGTTGTATTTACACTGGTAAGTACATTACTATTTGCTCAAAGTATAGTATTTGAAGGTACTATTCTTGATGAGCAAACTAAAAAACCTATTGAAAACGCAACGGTTAAAGTTGTAAATTCTAATATTTATACTTTAACAAATACAGAAGGTTGGTTTAGTATAGAAGCATCTAAAGAAGCTGTATTTGAAATCATGCATATGTCCTATAAAACGGTAAAATTACCTGCTGGAGAGACATCAAGTATTCGTCTAGTTTCAAAGAAAATTTCTTTAGATGAAATTGTTGTAAAGTCACATCCATTAGATGATATTTCTCATTCAGTTATCGTAATTGACGATGCTAAAAAAGGTAGCCAAGCACGTAACGCAGCTGAACTTTTTAATGATATCTCAGGATTTAGTATTCAGAAACGTAGTGCTACGGCATCTGAGCCATCTTTTAGGGCTTTTAAATATGAACAAATGAATATTAAATATGATGGTGGTACAAAGGTTGTTCATGCTTGTCCTAATAGAATGGATCCTGCTACAGCTCATGTAATACCTGAAGAGGTAAGTAAGGTTGAAGTTGTTAAAGGGCCTTTTACGGTTCGTTATGGACAAAATTTTGGAGCTATTGTGAATTTGGTTACACGAACCCCAACTCCTGAAGATTATGGTTTTCATGGAAGTGTTCAAAGTGGTTTTGAAACCAATGGCGAAAATTTTATGGCTGGAGCCGAATTACAATATGCTGCTGATAAATTTGATTTTACGGTAACCGGAGAACATCGAGATTTTGATGATTATACTGACGGAAATGGCGTAGAGACGCCCGCATCTTTTACTACAGATAGTTACTCAATTAAAGCTGGCTATAATCCTAAAAATAATCAAAGATTACAAGTAGATTGGAGGCAAAAATTTGGTAGTGATATTGATCATGCAGGCTTACCAATGGATTCGCCTAAAGATGATAGCTATTCACTTGGAATTGATTATAAAGCTCAGAAAATTTCTGACATGATCAATAGCCTAACTATAAAGTCCTATTTGTCTTTTGTTGATCATTTGATGACCAATCATGAACGTCCAAGTTTTAAGAAAATGGATGCTCAAACACCGGTAACAGCTAATACCTATGGTGGTAAATTTGAATTAGGCCTAACGCCTAATGATCGTTGGTTGCTATATTTAGGAATAGATGCTGATATTATCAGTAGAGATGGTGAGCGTACTAGAATTATCAAATTAAAACCTGATGGCACTGCATTTCCAGAAGATGCTCGTCCGGTTTTTTATGATGCCGTTTGGCAAGATGCTTTCTCATCTGACTTTGGTTTATTTTCTGAAGCCAATTATAAATTATCTGAAAAATGGGCTGCTACTGCGGGGTTACGTGTTGATTTTTTTCGTGCTAAAATTGACGATCCTGCCGCAGGTTTTGCTACATTATACGGAGTAGGGTTTGATGATGTTTCTGAAAGCACTATCAATGGTAATTTTGCACTTAAGTATAGAAATAAAGGTACACAAGTACAATTGGCTTATGGGTTAGGTACGAGGTCTGCTTCAATGGTAGAGCGATATATTTATCACTTTTCTATTGGTTCAGATTCTTATGAATATGTTGGAAATCCTTTTTTAGATCCTGAAAAGAACAATCAATTTGAGGTGGCCGTTAAGCATAGAAAAGATAAAATAAATATTGGAGTAAGTGTGTTTTATTCAATTATGAAAGATTATATATCAGCCATAGTTAGAGATGATGATGCAAATTTTGAAACTATTTTTGTAAATCCATTTACACATGCAAAGCAATATGTAAATGTAGATGCCAATCAAGTTGGATTTGATGCCTTTTTTAATTATAAAATAACTTCACATCTTGAATTTTTATCTGATATGGCATATACCAAAGCTACTAATGAAACTTATGATGAACCGTTGGCTCAAGTAGCACCTTTCAGTGCTCATTTGGGATTAAAGTATGAAAAGAAGTCTTATTGGTTTGATTTACGTACTCATATTGTTGCAGAGCAAAACCAGCTGTCAGCTTCTTTTAAAGAGACAGTACCTACACCAGGTTATACAACATTTGATATCCGATTAGGAGTAGAACCTATAAAAGGATTGAAATTAGGAGCTGCCGCATTGAATATTTTTGATGAAGCTTATTACGATCACTTAAATTTTACTTTTAAAAATACAGTAGATAATGTTGTAGGAGGCCGAATTTTTGAGCCTGGTCGTAGTTTTAGTATATATGCTAAATACATTTTTTAAAACATAATTATTAATCTTAATATTTAAAAACAATACGGTTATTTATTTGATTTAGTAATTGCCCGGAAAGTGCTTGTGAATTTCTTTCCGGGATTTTTTATAATACAATTGAATAATATAAAAAATACAAAAAGACATGAATAAATTTATATTTATAATGCTGATAAGTTTTATTACTTTATCAGCATGGTCCCAGAAAATTACTGTTATAGGAACAGTAATAGATGTTACAAGTAATGAACCCCTAGTGGGAGTTCACGTAAAAAATGATAACGCTGCTGAAGGCACAACTACAGATGAAAAAGGTTCATTTATTTTAGATAATATAGAGCAAAGCGGGTTGCTTAATTTCTCATATTTAGGATACAATACAATAACAGTTAAGGCAGGCAATAATATGACTGTTACCATGGAGCAAGCAACTATTGGTTTAGACATGGTAGTTGTTAGTGCTTCGCGTGTTTTACAAAAACGTAAAGAGCTACCGGTTGCTATTACATCTATTTCAAGGAAAACAATTGAAGAGATAAATCCAACCACTGTTGATCAAATTCTAAATCAGAAAAGTGGTGTGCACATGATTGATTTAGGAAATGAACAACATATGATGGCCATCCGTCAACCTATCTCTACCAAAAGCTTATACCTTTATCTAGAAGATGGTATTCCAATTAGGCCAAATGGAGTTTTTAATCATAATGCCTTATTAGAAATGAATATGGCAGCTACTGAAAATGTAGAAGTTATAAAAGGACCTTACTCAGCCCTATATGGAGGTGAAGCCATAGGTGGATCTATTAATTTTATTACTCAAAAACCTACTCAAAAACTAACAGGTAAGGTAGGTTTACGTGGTGATGGATATGGTTATTTTAGAGCTGATGCCAAGGTTTCTACAACTATAGGAAAAACTGGAGTATATTTTTCAACATATAAGTCAGCTGTTGAAGACGGAATTAGTGAATATGGCGATTATGACAAGCTTGCTATTACTGGTAAGATTACACATTCTTTTTCAGATGATTTAAATTGGTCAAATACAATTACTTACGTAGATTATTTTAGTGAAATGAGTGGTAATTTAGAGCAAGAACAATTTGAAAATGAAGATTATACATCAAATCATACCTTTACTTTTAGAGATGCAAAATCATTACGCTTTAACTCAACGTTAAATAAATCTTGGAATGAGAATAACACCTCTATTTTGACTTTTGTCTTTAGAGATAATGTAATGGGGCAAAACCCAAGTTATAGAATTTCAAGTAGAACCGCTCCTGACTCATTTACATCTGGCGAATTAAATGAAAATAGTTTTAATAGTTACGTAGCTTATTTTCAACATAATATTAAATTAGATGCCTTAAAATCTAATATAATGATTGGTGCTAATATTGATTTTAGTCCAAAAGAAGCTTTTGCTAAAATATTGGAAGTCTATAGAAATGCAGATGGTGTTTTTGAATCGTATACAGAAACAGGAAACTTCAAATCAAATTATGAAACAGATATTGTCAATACTGGACTTTATATTATGGGCGATATAGAGCTTTTTGAGAATTTTAAAGTTAATGCCGGATTGAGATATGATATCTATAGTTATGATTTTAGAAATAATATTGATGATGCTTCAGACTTTTCATCTTTAGATGCTAAAGAGACTTATAATTCAGTTACCCCGCGTATTGGACTCGTTTTTAATACTACGAATAATATTGGTTTTTATACTAATTATAGCGTTGGTTTTATACCACCAAGTATTAGTGATTTATTTGCAGAAGATGATGTGCCGCTATTAGATGCAACAACTTTTGATAATTTTGAAGTTGGAGGTTGGATGAGTTTATTTGATAAAAAATTATATTTAGATTTTGCAACTTATATTATGAAAGGAAATAACGAAGTTGTTTCTGTAAGAACAATATATGAAGGCATAGATGTAAGTGAAAATAAAAATGTTGGTGAAACAGAACATAAAGGAATTGAGTTTGGGGTAGTCTTAAAATCTATAAAAAATTTAAGTTTAAGATATAATGCCGCTTATTCTGAACATACATTTGTTGACTTTGTAACAAAAATTGAAGATGGGCAGCCCACAGTAGATTATAGTGGTAATGAGATGCCTGGAGCACCAAACTGGGTGTCAAATTCAGGTATTGATTATAAAGCACCGTTTCTAAAAGGTATACGGTTTGGACTAGAATGGCAGCATGTTGGTGAATATTTTACTGAAGAAAAAAATGAAGTAACGTATGATGGATATGATTTGTTTAATGCACGCTTAGGTTATGATGGTGAACATATAGGTTTATGGATGAACATAATGAATTTATCTGATGATTTATATTCTACAAGAGCCAGTACAGCATGGGGCAAAACAACATATAAACCTGGTTTACCACGTACATTTTTAATCGGACTGAATTATAAGTTTTAAGTACATTTAATTTTATTAATTTCACCCGTCTATTTCTAATTTTGATAGATGGGTTATAAAAACTATAAAAATGAAATATAACAGAATTAAAATTATGAGTGTGGTATTATCAATACTTATGCTTTCATGTAAAGAAAAGAAATTAACTACTGTTGATAAAGGAAATGATAAAATAACTGTTGATAATCATAGGCTTACAGATTCAAAAGTAAACTCTGAAGGCGTCTTTTTGTTTAATTCGGATAGTGAAATATTAATCAATTGGACAGAGTGGTATAAGGAGAGAGAACGAAACATTCTAAAATTTGCATTTTTTGATAATGAAACTCAGCAGTTTTCTGAACCAATCACAGTTTCTCCCTCAAAAGGATTGCAAATGCATGCAGAGAGCATGGCCAAGGTGGGAATAACTGCAAAGGGAATAATTTATGCAGTTTTTAGAGTAAAAGCAAAATCAAATCGCTCTATGTTTGGTGGTACGATGTATTATACAATTTCATCAGACAAAGGAAAAACTTGGAGTGATAAAGTTAAGCTTACTGCAGATCCGAACTCTACAAGCCAAAGTTTTTTTGATATCGCGATGTTACCAGACGGAGAGATAGGAATTACTTGGCTAGATAGTAGAATGCCAATTCATAAAGGTAGAAATGGAAAAACGCTATATTTTGCTAAAACGAATATGAATAAAGGTTTTCAAAATGAAATTCCAATTGCAGGTTCTACTTGCGAATGTTGTAGAACTGAAATTTATATTGATCAGCATAAAAGGATACATGTAGCTTATAGAAATATCATAGAAAAAGATGAAGAAGTATTAAACACTAATTTTGTTGTAAGTGATGTTGAGATTAGAGATATGTATTATGTTTTATCTGAAGATAATGGCAAAACATTTTCATCACCAATACCTATAAGTAAGGATAATTGGCATATAAATGGATGTCCTCATACTGGACCTTCATTAGCCTTGAATGGTGCTGATTTAGGAGCTTTGTGGTTTACCGCTGCAGATAATAATGCCGGAATTTTCTTCACCTCTAAAACGAAGGGGCAATTTAATGAAAGAGAATTATTGAGTGCTGATGGACGTCACCCTCAAATGATATCGCTTAATGGAAAGTTTTTTGTTGTTTATGAAACTTATTATGAATTAGAAGATAAGGGATATACAAAAATAATAATGGAAGAAATAGAATCACTTAAAAATAAAAGTAAAAATGAAATAAGTGATCCAGAAACAAATAATAATCATGCCGTTATTACTTCAATAGATGAATCAGCAATTTTACTGGCATGGATAAATACCAATACAAGAAACCCAAAGGTTATTTATAAAATAATTCCTATTGGTTAATATTTTTAATAATGATACATACCATCAAATTTACTATATAGAAATTTGTAATTGATTTTAATTACAGGATTTAAATATAATGGAACTGCCAAAAAACACCTAAACATCTTTTATTGTTTCGTTATAATGTGTAACTTTGAGAATATTCTGTAAATCAAGTAATAATGGAAAATACCACCAACAAAAGACTTACAAAAAAAGACCGTCCTAAGCCAATTGACGAAGAAATTATCATTCCGGATGAAGAAGTATTAATTAGTGTTACTGACCCAAAAGGTAAAATAATTGAGGCAAATGATATATTTGTAAAAATTTCGGGCTATTCAAAAGATGAATTGGTAGGTTCTCAGCATAATATGATTAGACATCCTGATATGCCTAGAGTCATGTTTAAAATTGTCTGGGATCATATAAAGGACAGAGAAAATGTAATGGCCGTTGTAAAAAATTTAGCAAAAGATGGACGTTATTATTGGGTGGTAACAGATTTTATTACGAAAGTAGATGCTGATAGAAATGTAATAGACTATACAGCCTATAGACGACCAGTGCATGAAAAAGTAAAAGATGCCGTTATTCCTTTATACAAAACCTTATGTGCTATAGAAGAGTTTGACGGAATGGATGCTTCTGAAAAGTTTCTTACTAACTATTTTGAAAAAATAGGAATGACCTATGATGAAATGGTAGAAGAAATTATTGTTAAAAATTGCCATAAAGCAAAAGCAATGGGTTTTGGCGATCATCCTGAGGAAGAAATGAAAGTCATGTCTAAAGAAAAAAAGCAATCTTTATTTAATAAACTATTTGGTGTGAAATAAATTATTGTTGTTTAGTTGCAATAATATGTGTATCAATGAAAATGGTATCTGATACATAAAAACCTTCTTCGCCTTCTTTTGGATTTGGGTTCTTATCTGAAAGATAATAAATACCCCAATCTGTTCGATCTAAAATAATGGACTTTGTATTGAAGAATAAACTATCATTTTTCAGTAAAATTGTTCCTTCAAAATCAGTAGAAACACCCTTGTTAAAAACAATAAAGTCACCAGTAAATTTGTAGTTATTGTCACTAATTTCTGTAATTGCGTTTAATTCAAAATAAGCCTCAGGATATACTTCTGTATTAAAAAATTCAACCGATTTTAGAACATTCACTAAGGTTCCATTCATAAGTTCATATTCAATATCGGTATCTGTTATACTGTTCATGTCTATGGTAAAGAGCGCATCGGTTAATTTAGTATTATTAAAAGCCAGATTTCCGTTTTTATATTTTAAGTCACCAAAATGATGTGAAGAATTCCAATGTATCTTACTTTTTGCAGTATCTATAGTATATAGCGTAAAATCATTACTTTTTGGATTGATTTTTGGAGTGATATAAGGAGCTAAAGTATCCTTTGTTTTTGAGATTTTATTTTCCGAAGATTTTTTCTCTGAACAAGCCCAAATCAAACCAATAATAAAAAATGATATAATAAATAGCTTCTTTAAATTCATGTTTTCTTGTACACTCAATTATTAATAAGTGCCATTTATTTTGTTTCTTGCCAAATACCTGTTGCTAAACCATTTTCATCAATAAAACCCTTGATTTCATCTGGAATATTTTTAGCATTTTTAAAATTAGTATTTTCAAATTCGGTTCCGAAAAAGTTACATCCTTTTAGATCTGCACCTTCAAAATTAGAACCTTGTAAATGCCCTCCTTGAAAGTTAGCATACCATAGCCTTGAGTTGACGAAGCTTGACTCTTCCAGTCCCGCACCCGTAAAATCAGCATACGAAAAATCGCAACTATCTAGTTTTGACTTTAAAAGTACAGCTCTAAATAGTTTTGCTTTAACACCAATGGATCCCGTTAAATCACTTTCTAAAAATTCAGAATCTTTCATCAGTGCTCCTGAAAAATCACAATTACGCATCGTTGTAAAATGTCCTTCCATACCAAACATATTGGCTCCTCTAAAGTTTGAATTTGATAAAGGAACATTGTTTACTTTTACATGAAATAATCTGCTTTGTTGAAAATTAATACTATCCATTATTGAGCCATCAAAAATTGTCCATCGTACATCAGCGGTTCTAAAATCTGATTTTCGATAATTTCCGTCTTGACATCTACCAGATCTGATTGAAGCTCCTCTAAAATCACCCTCAATTACACTAGTTTTTGGCCAATAAACTTCATCTAATGAGTCTCTTCGAAAATCATCACCATTTTGAGGAATTGATATTATGCCTTTATGTCTTTTTTTACCGTTTGAAAGCACTGTTTCTTCATCAATTATAGCTCGTAGTTGATCTGACTTTAAAAAAACGGCTAATTCTGGTAGAGAAGTGGTATCAGGTTTGTTTGGAAATAATTGTCCAGATTTTGATATACTTTGATTACCACAAGAGTAATATAAACTTGTAACCATTATTAATCCTATAAAAGAAACAATATATTTCATTGATGCTATAATTTTATAATTGAATTCATTACTAATTTCTCACTACTAATTAAACTACGTCATTTCTATTAAAATAACGATTACCAAAATAGGCAAACAGAAAACCTAATCCGATAGGATATAGTATTGAAAAAGCTATAAAAGCTCCACGACTCACAGTGTCTAATACGTAATATGAGGCGGTTCCCATTACTGTTAATTGCGGGTCAAATAATATCAAACTACCAGTTCTAAATACTTGTAATGGGTTTAACATTCCTAAACCTATAATTAAATCTGGATTGCCACGCATTCTAAGCATAATTCCGATTAGAATTAAATCGATAAATGCAACCAAAAATAACCAAATAATAAATGCTGTACTTACTGCAATGTCTTGTGAGGTTGCTCTTGCCGAAATGAACATGCTCAATCCGAGAAAGAAAAATACTAAGGATGCCAGTAATGCACTATATAAGAAAAACAAATCCCAAGGAACATCAATATTAGTTAGTAAAGCCCATAGAACAGAGCCTAATAAAGCAATAAAAACAGGTGTGTATATAATCACGAATCTCCCTAAGAGTTTTCCCCAATAATAACTTGTAAATGAAATTGGAAAAGATAATATGTACTCCATTACACTATTTTCCCGATCTCCCACTACAGAACGGACCGTTGAAATCAATACGTAAATTGGTAATATTGCCATGCTTATTTGCATAAATGTTACCATTAATCTGCTTAACCCAACAAAACCTATAATTTGAGATTCAGTTATACCTGAGGTAAACATAATGGCAACAAAGCCACCAAATAAGATACTATACGCCCAAAACCATCGAGAACGTAGATTTTGCCGTATATCTGAATGAATGATTTGTTTTAAACTATCAAAACTTTTCATTTGCTTTCTAATTTTTTATCTGATTATTTTACTAAAATTCTATTATTGATGATTATGACCTTCATGAGAAGTTGAATCACTTTTGCTCTGTTCCTTTTCTAATTTATCCTTCAGCATTTTCATTTTTTTAGGATCATCTTTCATCATTAGCATTTTTTCTTGAATAAAGGCTTCACGCATAGTTTTCCCTTCATTGATACGTTGTAATACTTCTTTAAAAGTATAAATAGTATCGGCAGCAGGTTTAGTTGCATAAGCTGAATAACCATAACCCATTGGTGTATGTTTACCATAGTCATAAAAAGCAGATTCTGCATCAATCCAATTTGAAGGATCATTTCCTTTACTGGCATCTCCAATCCAAAATTTCACTTTATTTCCTTTCCAGGCTGACCATGTTTCAGTGGCTCTCATTTCTTCTGCTAAACAACCAATATCATCATACCAGTGTACTTCACCAAATTCATTAATTGCTTGTGCATTATAACGTTGGTCTGTTAAACCCATTAAACATACATAACAAACATCTCTATCAAAATTGATAGCACGAGCTTCATAGGTTACTTCTTGTTTACAAGAAATTAATATTGCAAAGATTCCGATTAATATGGTTAGTTTTTTCATTTTTAGTTTTATTAAACAAATGGTTTAAAAAGTCTCTCGTAGAGATGCTAAGCCACCAAGTTGTTTGTTTTTATAAATGGAGTATTATTCTATTTGGGAATTTATTTATATTTTATAGTTAGGTTTGTACTTCTTTATCAATTACAATTTTACCCATATCCATTTCTATTAATCGATTTACTAAACCTTCCACCTCATCTATTCTATGACTACTTATAATCATAAGTGCATTTTTATCAAAATTATGTAAATAATCAAATAAAATGGTTCGTGCTTTTGGATCTAAATTAGCAGCCGGCTCATCCATTAATAAGATTTTTGGTTTTCTACCTAAGGCAAATGCTACTAATAATTTTTGTTTCATTCCACCCGATAGTTTCATAAAAGGTTTGTCTAAATTACCTTGAACATCTAAACCTAATTTTTCGCTGATTGCTATAAATTCTTGCTGGTCGGTATTTGTTAGTGTTCCGAAAAATTCTAACATTTCACCAACCGTCATTTTTATTGGAGGTGGTATTTGTGGTACAAATCCTATATGATGTAGTATTTTTTCGCGTTCTGTTCTTGGATTCATTCCCAAAACATCAATGTCTCCTTTATATTTATATAATCCTAAAATACTGCGAATTAAAGTGGTTTTTCCTGCACCATTTTGGCCAACTAAAGCAATTCGTTCACCAGCTTTGAAGTTATGACTAAGCTCTTCAATTACCGTAGTTTTTTTAAAGGACTTAGTCAGTTGCCTGACCGCAATTAAGGTCTCTGAGTTTTCCATTTTTTAGTTTAATGTTTTAATTACAAGGCTAGCAATGTTTGCGTGAAAATTACCAAGCTGTGCAATTTAATTTTTTGTTTCTAAATATTGTTTTAAAACGATTAAAATTTCCGTTTTCCATCTTCTGTATGCTGACTTTAGGTAATTTTATCAAACCCTTTTACTGTCAGTTTAAGAGCATCACCATAACATATATCAACGCATAAGCCACAGTTGGTACAATCTGCACCCGTAGCATGTATTTCTTTGGTGGCTTCACCACGTTTTACAAACCATAATTCATGTGGTACCAAACAAACATCTTGACAATCTCTACAATGTCCACACTTGCTTAAATCAAATTGAACACCAACTGGTGATACCTTTTTCAAGACACTATACGTAACTCCAATCGGACAAACATAGCGGCACCAAAAACGTTTTGAATATACAATTTCAAAAAGTAATAATGCCACAACCCAAAGAACTAATAATCCTGGACCATAAATAATGGCTCTTGAAATTATACCTACCGGGTTAATAGTTTCAAAAACTAATGTTTTTGTAAAAAATGCCAGCAGTAAAAACCCTACCCAAAAGATGTATTTAATACCAATGTTATAAGAATGTTCTTTAATTTTTCTCTTTTTCACTAAATAATTATGCAATTTTTCAGCATTTTCAGCAAGAAAATGATAGGGGCAGAGCCATGAACAAAATGTTCGACCTCCCATTAAAAAATAGAACATCAATATCACAAAAAATCCGATAAAGAAATTGGTGGTTAACATAGCATAATATCCGG